>BFBZ01000127.1_pt1 | contig 121338 bp, 105 predicted proteins | sample 1888401 | NCBI WGS metagenome assembly BFBZ01 (sample SAMD00112614, study PRJDB3348) | symbiont metagenome | host: Chara braunii
TTTGCTTTTCGATTTTCTCGCTTCTTTTTTCGGACCCAGGAACGCAATCCCCGCATGAGTTGGCAAACCGCTGTTGAAACGACCGTGACTGGCTTGGGTTACGAACTCGTGGACTGCGAACGCAGCGCCGGGGGATTGCTGCGCGTGACGATCGACAAACTGCCGGCCCAGGCGGATGCCGGCGAGCTGATCACGGTGGACGATTGCGAGAAGCTCACTCGCCAGCTGCAGTATGTGCTGGAGGTCGAAGGCTTTGATTACGCCCGGCTCGAGGTGTCCTCGCCGGGGCTGGACCGGCCGTTGCGCAACGCCGCGCACTATGCGCGCTTTGCCGGCCAGGAAATCGACATCACGCTGAAGCTGCCCTTCCAGGGCCGCAAGAAGTACCGCGGCGTGCTCGGCGCGCAGCCCGGCGCGGAGGGCGACCAGGCGTGGCGCCTGGTCTTCGACGACGGCACCGCGGAGCAGGCGCTCGACTTCACGCTCGACGAGGTGCGCGAGGCGCGCCTCGTGCCGGCGTTCAGTTTCAAGGGCCGCGGCGGCGAGCCGGCGCCCGACCGCAAGCCGGGCCAGCGCGGCGTCATCAAGCCGAAAAAGGCAGTACCCAAGAAACAAGCGGGCGAGCCCACGGAGGCGGCGCCCGGCCAAGACAAGGTTGACGGAGGTCTCAAGCAATGAACCGCGAAATGTTGATGCTGGTGGACGCGATCTCGCGCGAGAAGAGCGTGGAGCGCGATGTCGTGTTCGGTGCGGTCGAAGCCGCGCTGGCCTCGGCCACCAAGAAGATTTACGGCGGTGAGGCCGACATCCGCGTCAGCGTGGACCGCGATTCCGGCGAGTACGAGACCTTCCGCCGCTGGCATGTCGTGCCCAACGAGGCCGGCCTGCAGAACGCCGACGCCGAGATCCTGCTGTTCGAGGCCCAGGAGCAGATCGCCGACATCGAGGTGGACGACCACATCGAGGAGCCCGTCGAGTCCGTGCCCATCGGCCGCATCGGCGCCCAGGCCGCCAAGCAGGTCATCCTGCAGAAGATCCGCGACGCCGAGCGCGAGCAGCTGCTGAACGACTTCATGTCGCGCGGCGAGAAGATCTTCGTCGGCACCGTCAAGCGCCTGGACAAGGGCGACATCATCGTCGAGAGCGGCCGCGTCGAAGGCCGCCTGAAGCGCAGCGAGATGATCTCGAAGGAGAACCTGCGCACCGGCGACCGCGTGCGCGCCGTCATCCTCGGCGTCGACCCGACCCAGCGCGGCCCGCAGATCATGCTGTCGCGCTCCTCGCCCGAGTTCATGAAGGAGCTGTTCGCGCAGGAAGTGCCCGAGATCGAGCAGGGCCTGCTGGAGATCAAGAGCTGCGCCCGCGACAGCGGCAGCCGCGCCAAGATCGCCGTCATCAGCCACGACCGCCGCGTCGACCCCATCGGCACCTGCGTCGGCGTGCGCGGTTCGCGCGTCAACGGCGTGACGACCGAGCTGGCCGGCGAGCGCGTCGACATCGTGCTGTGGAGCGAGGATCCCGCCCAGTTCGTCATCGGCGCGCTGGCCCCGGCCAATGTGCAGTCCATCGTCGTCGATGAAGAGCGCCACGCCATGGACGTCGTCGTCGACGAGGAGAACCTCGCCATCGCCATCGGCCGCGGCGGCCAGAACGTGCGCCTGGCCTCCGAGCTGACCGGCTGGCGCATCAACATCATGTCGGCCGAGGAATCGGCCGCCAAGCACGAGCAGGAAAGCGAATCGGTGCGCAAGCTCTTCGTCGAGAAGCTCGACGTGGACGCCGAGGTCGCCGACATCCTGATCGCCGAAGGCTTCACCAGCCTGGAGGAAGTCGCCTACGTCCCGATGCAGGAAATGCTCGAGATCGAGGCCTTCGACGAGGACACCGTCACCGAGCTGCGCACCCGTGCCAAGGATGCGCTGCTGACGATGGAAATCGCCAAGGAAGAGAAGGTCGAGGAGGTCTCGCAGGACCTGCGCGACCTCGAAGGCGTCACGCCCGAACTGCTGAGCAAGCTGGCCGAAGGCGGCATCAACACCCGCGACGACCTGGCCGATCTGGCCGTGGACGAACTGGTCGACCTGTCCGGCCTGGACGAAGCGGCGGCGCGCGCGCTGATCATGAAGGCCCGTGAACACTGGTTCAACGACTGATCGATCAACAGCACACGCCGCACCGCACCGAAAGCAATTTGAAGGACCCCCACATGGCCGTGACTACCGTCGCCCAATTCGCCGCCGAGCTGAGCAAGCCGGCGGGCACGCTGCTGGAGCAGCTGCTAGCCGCGGGCGTCAAGAAGTCTTCCGTCGACGACGCCCTGAGCGAAGCCGACAAGGAACGCCTGCTCGACCACCTGCGTTCCTCGCATGGCACCGCCGGCACCGAGCGCAAGAAGATCACGCTCGTCAAGAAATCGACCACCGAGATCAAGCAGGCCGATGCCTCCGGCAAGGCCCGCACCATCCAGGTCGAAGTGCGCAAGAAGCGCACCTTCGTCAAGCGTGACGATGCCGGCGACGAGGCCTCTGCCGGCCCCGACGAGGCCGAACTGCTGCGCCGGGAGGAAGAGGCGCAGGCTCAGGCCGCCGCGCTGCGCGCCCAGGAAGAGGAACTCGCCGCCAAGGTGAAGGCCCGCGAGGAGGCCGAGCGCGCCGCGCGCGAAGCCGCCGAAGCGCGCCGCGCCGAGGAGCAGGCCGCCGCTGAGGCCGCCGCCCGCGCCGCTGCCGAGGCCGCCGCTGCCGCGGAAGCCGCCAAGGCCGGCGACAAGAGCGACGCACAGGCCGCCGAGGCGCGCCAGCGCAACGCCGCCGCTGCCGCTGCGGAAGCCGCGGCCATCAACAAGGCTGCCGCCGCCAAGCGCGCGCCCAAGGCCGCGCCGGCGCAGGAAGTGGTGGCACCGCCGCCGCCCGCGCCTGAGGTCGCCCCTGCCGTGGTGGCGGCACCGGCCGCGCCCGTCGAGGCGCCCAAGCCGGCGCTGCGTGTCGTCAAGGCCGTCGATGCCGCTGCCGAAGAGAAGCAGAAGCAGGACGACCTGGCCCGCCGCCGCAAGGCTGCCGAGGAAGAGGCCGCCAAGATCCGCGCGATGATGAACGCGCCCAAGAAGGTGCTGGTGGCGCCCAAGAAGGAAGAGCCCAAGCCGGCCGAAGGCGCGGGCATCAAGGGCACCATCCACAAGAAGGCCGGCGCCACGGCACCGGCCGCGCCGGCGCCCGCGGGTGCCGGCAAGCCGGGCGACAAGAAGTCGGTCAAGTCCGAGAAGCTGTCGTCCAGCTGGGCTGACGACGCCGCAAAGAAGCGTGGCCTGAAGACCATCGGCGCCGGCCCGGCCGGCGCCAACCGCCCGGGTGGCGGCGGCAACTGGCGTGCTCCGGCGCGCGGTGGTGCGGGTGGCCGTCGCGGCGATCGCGGCGCAGGCAATGGCGGCTCCAGCTTCCAGGCGCCCGTCGAGCAGCAGGTGCAGGAGGTGCACATTCCCGAGACCATCTCGGTGGCCGACCTCGCGCACAAGATGTCGGTCAAGGCGGCCGAGGTCATCAAGCAGCTGATGAAGCTGGGCCAGATGGTCACCATCAACCAGCAACTGGACCAGGAAACGGCCATGATCCTCGTCGAGGAAATGGGCCACAAGGCCTTTGCCGCCAAGCTGGACGACCCGGACGCCTTCCTCGAGGAGGAGGGCACGGCGGAGCAGCAGCACGAGTCGCTGCCGCGTGCGCCGGTCGTCACCGTCATGGGCCACGTCGACCACGGCAAGACCTCGCTGCTGGACTACATCCGCCGCAGCCGCGTGGCTGCAGGCGAAGCCGGCGGCATCACGCAGCACATCGGCGCCTACCACGTCGAGACGCCGCGCGGCGTGATCACCTTCCTGGACACCCCGGGTCACGCGGCCTTCACGGCCATGCGGGCCCGCGGCGCGAAGGCGACCGACATCGTCATTCTGGTCTGTGCGGCCGATGACGGCGTCATGCCCCAGACCAAGGAAGCCATCCACCACGCGAAGGCGGCCGGCGTGCCCATCGTGGTCGCGATGACCAAGGTCGACAAGCCCGATGCCAACATCGAGCGCGTGAAGAGCGAGCTCGTCGGCGAAGAGGTCGTGCCCGAGGACTTCGGCGGCGATGCCCCCTTCATCGGCGTGTCGTCCAAGACCGGCCAGGGCGTGGACGAACTGCTGGAGCAGGTGCTGCTGCAGGCCGAAGTGCTGGAACTGAAGGCGCCCGTCGAATCGATGGCCAAGGGCCTGGTCATCGAAGCCAAGCTGGACAAGGGTCGCGGCCCGGTCGCGACGGTGCTGGTGCAGAGCGGCACGCTCAAGCGCGGCGACGTCGTGCTGGCCGGCTCCACCTTTGGCCGCGTGCGCGCCATGCTGGACGAAGACGGCAAGGCGACCACCGAGGCCGGCCCGTCCATCCCGGTCGAGATCCAGGGCCTGACCGAAGTGCCGCAGGCCGGCGACGAGTTCATGGTGCTGTCCGACGAGCGCCGTGCCCGCGAAGTGGCCACCTTCCGTTCGGGCAAGTACCGCGACGTCAAGCTGGCCAAGCAGCAGGCCGCCAAGCTCGAGAACATGTTCAGCGAGATGGGCGCCGGCGACGTGCAGACCCTGCCGCTGATCATCAAAAGCGACGTGCAGGGCTCGCAGGAAGCGCTGGCCGCCTCGCTGCTCAAGCTCAGCACGGCCGAGGTCAAGGTGCAGATCGTCCACGCGGCGGTCGGCGGCATCAGCGAAAGCGACATCAACCTCGCCATCGCGTCCAAGGCCGTCATCATCGGCTTCAATGTGCGCGCCGACGCCGGTGCGCGCAAGCTGGCCGAGGGCAACTCGGTCGACCTGCGCTACTACAGCATCATCTACGACGCCGTGGACGATGTGACCAAGGCGATGTCCGGCATGCTGGCGCCCGAGCAGCGCGAGGAAGCGCTGGGCACGGCCGAGATCCGCGTCGTGTTCGTCGCATCCAAGATCGGCACGGTGGCCGGCTCCATGGTCACCAGCGGCCTGGTACGCCGTGGCGCACGCTTCCGCCTGCTGCGCGACAACACCGTCGTCTACACGGGCGAGGTCGAGTCGGTGCGCCGCGAGAAGGACGACGTGCGCGAGGTCAAGGAAGGCTTCGAGTGCGGCATCAAGCTCAAGAACTACAGCGACATCAAGGAAGGTGATCAGCTCGAATTCTTCGAGATCAAGGAAGTGGCCCGCACGCTTTAACGCTTCGCACTGAGGGTGAACCCCGCCCCTCGGGGCGGGGTTTGTCCTTTCAGGAAACCATGCCATGAAACACAAACGCGCCATCCCCAACCGCAGCTTTCGCGTCGCCGACCAGATCCAGCGTGATCTGGCCGAGCTGATCCGCGAGCTCAAGGACCCGCGCATCGGCATGGCCACCATCAGCGCGGTCGAGGTCACGCCCGACTACGCCCACGCCAAGGTGTTCTTCTCCGTGCTGATCGGCGATGCCGCCGAGACGCAGGCGGCGCTGAACGAGGCGGCGGGCTATCTGCGCAACGGCCTGTTCAAGCGCCTGCAGATCCACACGGTGCCGACGCTGCACTTCCAGTTCGACCGCACGACCGAGCGGGCGGCCGAGATGAGCGCGCTGATCAGCAAGGCCAACGCGACGCGCGCCGCGGACGACGAGGAGCCCAATGACTGAGGCCCTGGCCACTGCCAAGCCGGCGCGGGTTCGCATCCAGCGCCGGCCGCTGCATGGCGTGTTGTTGCTCGACAAGCCGCTGGGCCTGTCGAGCAACGACGCACTGCAGAAGGCCAAGTGGCTGCTGCGCGCCGAGAAGGCCGGCCACACCGGCACGCTGGACCCGCTGGCCACAGGCCTGCTGCCGCTGTGCTTCGGCGCCGCCACCAAGTTCAGCCAGCTCAGCCTGGACGCCGACAAGCGCTATCTGGCCACGCTGGCCCTGGGCATCCGCACGACGACGGGCGACGCCGAAGGCGAGGTGCTGGAGCGCCTGGACGCCGACCACATCACGCGCGAGCAGGTGGAGGCCGCCAGCCGCGCCTTCGTCGGCGAGATAGCCCAGATGCCGCCGATGTATTCGGCGTTGAAGCACGAGGGCAAGGCGCTCTACGAGTACGCGCGTGCCGGGGTCGAGATCGAGCGCAAGAGCCGCCGCGTGACGATTCATGCCATAGCCATCGTCGCGATGCATGCTGGCACCGTGACCCTCGACGTCCGTTGCACCAAAGGCACCTACATCCGCACGCTGGCCGAAGACATCGGCGCGAAGCTGGGCGTGGGCGCCTCGCTGGCCGCGCTGCGCCGCACCGGCTCCGGTGGCCTGACGCTGGACGGCGCCGTCACGCTGGCCCAGATCGAGGCCCTGCCCGACGCAGAGCGCGCCGCTCTGCTGACCTCGCCCGACCGCCTGCTGGCGGATGCACCCGAACTGCGGCTGGACATGCCCGACGCCGTGCGCTTCCTGTCCGGCCTGCGCCGCCGTGTCGACGTGCCCGATGCCGAGCGCGTGCGCGTCTACGGCCCCGAGCCGCGCGCCTTCCTCGGCAGCGCTCACATCACTTCCGGCGAACTGATCGCCGACCGCCTGTTGACCCCGCCGGAGGTCCAGGCCCTGCTTTCCGCCTGAACCGGTTTTTTTAGAAGCACCACCATGACCACCCCGATCCGCAACATCGCCATCATTGCCCACGTCGACCACGGCAAGACCACCATGGTGGACCAACTGCTGCGCCAGAGCGGCACCTTCGCCGACCATGAAAAGGTCGTCGACACCGTGATGGACAGCAATGCCATCGAGCGCGAGCGCGGCATCACCATCCTGGCCAAGAACTGCGCGGTCAGCTGGGGTGGCACCCACATCAACATCGTCGACACGCCCGGACACGCAGACTTCGGCGGCGAGGTCGAGCGTGCGCTGTCCATGGTGGACGGCGTGGTGCTGCTGATCGACGCCCAGGAAGGCCCGATGCCGCAGACCCGCTTCGTCACGAAGAAGGCGCTGGCCCTGGGCCTGAAGCCCATCGTCGTCGTCAACAAGGTCGACAAGCCGGGCGCCAAGCCCGATGCCGTCATCAACGCCGCCTTCGACCTGTTCGACAAGCTCGGCGCCAACGACGAGCAGCTGGACTTCCCGGTCGTCTACGCCTCCGGCATCAACGGCTGGACCTCGCTGACCGAAGGCGCTCCCGGCGAGCAGTGGGGCCCCGACATGTCGGCCCTGTTCGAGACCATCCTGAAGCATGTGCCGCCCCAGAAGGGTGACCCGGCCGCCCCGCTGCAACTGCAGATTTCCGCGCTGGACTTCTCCACCTTCGTCGGCCGCATCGGCGTGGGCCGCATCAGCCAGGGCACCATCAAGCCCGGCATGCAGGTCGCCGTCATGGAAGGCCCGGACGGCAAGAGCGTCAACGGCCGCATCAACCAGGTGCTGACCTTCCACGGCCTGGACCGCGTGCAGGTCACGGAAGCCGGCCCCGGCGAGATCGTGCTGATCAACGGCATCGAGGACATCGGCATCGGCGTGACCGTGACCGACCCGGCCAACCCGGCGCCGCTGCCCATGCTGAAGGTGGACGAGCCGACGCTGACGATGAATTTCTGCGTCAACACCAGCCCGCTGGCCGGCCGTGAAGGCAAGTACGTCACCAGCCGCCAGATCTGGGACCGCCTGCAGAAGGAACTGCAGCACAACGTCGCGCTGCGCGTCTCCGAGACGGACGAGGACGGCATCTTCGAGGTTTGTGGCCGCGGCGAACTGCACCTGACCATCCTGCTGGAAAACATGCGCCGCGAAGGCTACGAGCTGGCCGTGTCCAAGCCGCGCGTGATGTTCAAGGACATCGACGGCGTGAAGAGCGAGCCGATGGAACTCGTCACCGCCGACGTCGAAGAGACCCACCAGGGCGGCGTCATGCAGGCGCTGGGCCTGCGCAAGGGCGAGATGATCAACATGGAGCCGGACGGCCATGGCCGCGTGCGCCTGGAGTACCGCATCCCGGCGCGCGGCCTGATCGGCTTCGCCAACGAGTTCATGAACCTGACCCGCGGCTCCGGCCTGATCTCGTCCATCTTCGACGGCTACGAGGCCCACAAGGGCGACATCGGCGGCCGCAAGAACGGCGTGCTGATCTCCATGGACGACGGCGAGATCTTCACCTACGCCCTGGGCAAGCTGGACGACCGCGGACGCATGTTCGTCAAGCCCAACGACCCGGTCTACGAGGGCATGATCGTCGGCATCCACAGCCGCGACAACGACCTCGTCGTCAACGCGACGCGCACCAAGCAGCTGACCAACTTCCGCGTGTCCGGCAAGGAAGACGCGATCAAGATCACGCCGCCCATCGACCTGACGCTGGAATACGGCGTGGACTTCATCGACGACGACGAGCTGGTCGAGATCACGCCGAAGTCGGTCCGCCTGCGCAAGCGCCACTTGTCGGAGAACGACCGCAAGCGCGCCGCGCGCGCTTGAGCGCACGCAGCGCGCTCGCGGTCCCCGCGGCATGTTGCGCTCCCCCTGCCCCCTCCAGGAGGGGGTTCTAGCCAGTTGATTGCCCGCGCCCCGAAAGGGGCGCTCTGCTGTGAGTCACCGAAGCGCTGTTTTTCTGATGCTGCTGGTCACGCTGATGTGGAGTTCGGCGGGCGTGGTCACGCGGCATCTGGAGGCGGCGCGGGGCTTCGAGATCACGTTCTGGCGTGCGCTGTTCAATGCGGCGGCGCTGCTGCTGATCCTGGGCGTCATGCGGGGCAGGGCGCTGCTGGCGGCGATGCGCGGCGTGGCCGTCTGGGCCTCGGGGCTGTGCTGGGCCGTCATGTTCACGGCCTTCATGGTCGCGCTGTCGCTGACGACGGTGGCCAATGTGCTGGTCACGATGTCGCTGTCGCCGCTGTTCACGGCGCTGTTCGCGCGCGCCTTCCTGCACCAGCCCATTCCGGGCCGCACCTGGGCTGCCATCGCGGTGGCCGGCGCTGGCATCGCATGGATGTTCGGCGGCCAGCTCGGCGGGCCGCTGACCGGTGTCTTCGTCGCGCTGGGCGTGCCGCTGGCCGCGGCATCGAACTGGTGCCTGCTGCAGAAGGTCGGCCAGCGCGGCCAAGAAGTTGACCCCCACGGGAGCTCCGCTCCCTGCCCCCCGAGGGGGCGCGTCAGGGCCTCCGGGCGGCCGAGCGCCCCTGACATGCTGCCCGCCGTGCTGATCGGCGCGCTGCTCTGCATGGCCGCCACGCTGCCGCTGGCCTGGCCGCTGCAGGCCGGTGCGCATGACCTGGGCCTGCTGGCCTTCCTCGGCGTCTTCCAGCTCGCCATGCCCTGCCTGCTCGCGGTGCGCCTCGCGCGCGAACTGCCCAGCCACGAGCTGGCGCTGCTCGGCCAGGCCGAGACGCTGCTGGGTGTGCTCTGGGCCTGGCTGTTTGCGGGCGAACACCCGGGCAGCGCCGCGCTGATCGGCGGTAGCCTTGTGCTTGCCGCGCTGATCGCCAACGAGGCGCTGGCGCCTCCCGCCGTCAAAACCGTCCTGAAGAACGCATGAACGACCTGATCCCGCCCTTAGGTGCAGAAGGCCAGATCCTGGCCGACGTCAACGGCTGCCTCGGCCTCATCACGCTGAACCGCCCGCAGGCCTTGAACGCGCTGTCGCTGGCCATGATCCGCGACATGACCGCGCTGCTGAAGCACTGGGCCGGCCGCCCCGAGATCCAGGCCGTGGCCGTGCTGGGCGCCGGCCGCGAAGGCAAGCCGCCGGCCTTCTGCGCGGGCGGCGACATCCGCTTCTTCCACCAGGCCGCCCACGCGGGCGACCCGGCGCTGGAGGACTTCTTCACCGAGGAATACCGCCTCAACCACCTGATCCACGCCTTCCCCAAGCCCTATGTCGCGCTGATGGACGGCATCGTCATGGGCGGCGGCATGGGCATCAGCCAGGGCGCCAGGCTGCGCGTGCTCAGCGAGCGCTCCAGGCTCGCGATGCCCGAGACCGCCATCGGCCTCTTCCCCGACGTGGGCGGCGGCTGGTTCCTCGCGCAATGCCCTGGCCATGTCGGCGAATGGCTGGCGCTGACCGGCCACGCGATCTCCGCGGGCGATGCGATCGAATGGGGCCTGGGCGACGTCTTCGTGCGCGCCGAGCAGTGGCAGGCCCTGGTCGACGACCTGCGCCAGGGCGACCAGCCGAGCGCCGAGCATGTCGTCGCCACGGTCATGGAACGGGCCGACCTGGCGCCCCTGTCGGCGCCCAAGGCGACGATGGAGCGCATCGACCGCCACTTCGGCCAGCCGACGCTGCCAGCCATCCTCGCCTCGCTCGCCGCGGTCGACGACGACTGGGCGCGCGACACCCGGGCGACGCTGCTGGAGCGCTCGCCGACGATGATGGCCGTCACGCTGGAACTGGTGCGCCGCGGCCGCCGGCTCGGCCTGGCCGACGACCTGCGCCTGGAGCGCGACCTCGTCCACCACGCCTTCCATCTGCGGGGCGCGGCGCGCAGCGAGACCGTCGAGGGCGTGCGCGCTCTGGCCGTGGACAAGGACCATGCGCCGCGCTGGCAGCCGGCCAGCGTCGCCGAGGTCGATGCGGCCGAGGTGGCGGCCTTCTTCGTCAGCCCCTGGGCGCCGGCCGAGCATCCGTTGCGCGACCTGGGCTGAGAGGTTGATAGTCTTTCGCCCATGCCCGCCCTGCACGCCAAAACACCCCCGCTCGTCGTTGCAAATGCTCGCCATAGCCCGAGCTATGGCTGTGCTTTGCGCCTAGATCGGGGGCGTTTTGACGCGCCTTTCGGGCACGGCCGCAATACTCTCAACCTCTGAGCCCACCGGCGAAAGCCGGGCAGAGAATGCGCAATCCTTGACAAAGGTCATGCCCCCGGCCCGAGGGCGCGGCCAAGATGCGCACCGTGAGCGTTCCTCCCCCCGGCTTGCCTGCGGCTGATTCAGACGCGCGCCTTCTCGCCCCCTTCACGACCTGGCCGGACGGCCCCGGCGGCGTCGCGCTGTCGCAGTTCCAGGTGGCCGGCATGCACTGCGCGGCCTGCTCGGGCATCGTCGAGGCGGCCCTGCTGAAGCTGCAGGGCGTGGAGGGCGCCAGCGTCAACCCGGCCTCCGCCCGCCTGTCGCTGCGCTGGCAGCCCTCGCGCATCGCGCTGGCCGATGTGCTCGGCGCCCTGCAGTCCGCCGGTTATGGCGCGACGCCCGACGTGGCCGCGTCGGCGCGCGAGCTGCGCCGCCAGGAAAGGCGGCAGGCGCTGTGGCGACTCTTCGTCGCCGGCTTCCTGATGATGCAGGTCATGATGATGGCCACGCCCGCCTATGTGGCCGGCCCGGGCGAGTTGGCGCCCGACCTGGACCGGCTGCTGCGCTGGGCCGCCTGGATGCTGACCCTGCCGGTCATGGTGTTCTCGGCGGCCCCCTTCTTCGTGGGCGCCTGGCGGCAACTGCGCGCGGGCCGGCTGGGCATGGACGTGCCCGTGGCCCTGGGGCTGGCCGTCACCTTCGTGGCCAGCAGCGGCGCGCTGTTCGACCCGGGCGGCCTGTTCGGCCACGAGGTCTATTTCGATTCTCTGACCATGTTCATCGCGCTGCTGCTGCTGGCGCGCTGGTTCGAGCTCGGTACGCGCCACCGCGCCGCCGAGGCGCTGGAGGCCGCGGCCGGCGCGCTGCCGACGCTGGCCGAGCGGCTGCTGGACGACGGCACGAGCGAGCGCGTGCCGCCCGAGGCGCTGCGCGTGGGCGACCGCATCCGCGTCGCGGCCGGCGAGGCCTTCGCGGCCGACGGCCATGTGCTGGCCGGCCAGGGCTGGGTCAACGAGGCGCTGCTGACGGGCGAGTCCGCGCCGGTCGCCAAGGCGCCGGGCGACGCGGTCGTGGCCGGCAGCATCAATGGCGACGGCCCGCTGCTCGTCGCCGCGCAGCGCGTGGGCGCCGACACCACGGCCCAGGGCATCGTCAGGCTGATGCAGCAGGCGCAGAGCCGGCGCCCCGCGGCCGGCGGCATCCTGGACCGAGTGGCCGCGGGCTTCACGGCCGGCGTGCTGCTGCTGGCGCTGGCGGCCGGCATCGGCTGGTGGTGGGTCGAGCCCTCGCGGGCGGTGGCCGTCGCGGTGGCCGTGCTCATCGTGACCTGCCCCTGCGCGCTGACGCTGGCCGCGCCGGCGGCCTGGCTGACGGCCAGCGGCGCGCTGGCCCGGCGCGGCCTGCTGCTGGTCGACCTGTCGGCGCTGGAGCGGCTGTGCACGGTCGACACCGTGGTCTTCGACAAGACCGGCACCGTCAGCGAAGACCGGCTGCAGTTGCAGCGCCATTGGGCCGAGGGCGCGGATGCCGACGCGCTGCTGGCCGTGGCGCGCAGCCTGGCGGCGCTGTCCCGCCACCCGCATGCGCGGGCGCTGGCCGAGGGCTGCGAGGCGGGCGCCTGGGTCGACGTGCGCGAGCTGGCCGGCCGCGGCATCGAGGCCCGCGACGCCACCGGCCGGCTGTGGCGGCTGGGCGCGCCGGCGTGGGTCAGCGAGCGGCCCGCCCCGGCAGCGCGCCTGGCCTTCGGCACCGAGGGGCCGGGCGGCTGCGCGCTGTGGCTGGACCTGGCCGAGGCGCCGCGCGCCGATGCGGCCGAGGCCGTCGCGGCCCTGCGCGCCGCCGGCCGGCGCGTGCGCCTGCTGTCGGGCGACCAGCCGGCCGCCGTCGCCCGCATGGCGGCCCGCCTGGACATCGCGCACTGGCGCGGCGGCGCGACGCCCGCGGCCAAGCTCGCCGCGCTGCGCGAGTGGCAGGCCGACGGCGAGCATGTGCTGATGGTGGGCGACGGCATCAACGACGCGCCGGTGCTGGCCGCCGCCAACGTGCGCATCGCGATGGGGCAGGGCGCCATGCTGGCGCGCAGCGCGGCGGATGCGCTGCTGGTGTCCGACCGGCTGATGGCCCTGCCTCAGGCGCTCGCGTTGGCGCAGAAGACCCGCCGCGTGCTGCGCCAGAACCTGGCCTGGGCGGCGCTCTACAACCTGGCCTGCGTGCCGCTGGCGCTCACGGGCTGGCTGCCACCGCTGGCCGCGGGCGTGGGCATGGCAAGCAGCTCGCTGTTCGTCGTCCTCAACGCGCAACGATTGAACCGCTGATGGACATCCTCTACCTGCTCATCCCCTTCTCGGTCGTGCTGGTGCTGCTCATCGTGGCGGTGTTCGGCTGGGCCGTGAACTCGGGGCAGCTCGATGGTTTCGAACACGAGGCCGAACGCATCCTGCTTGACGAGGATCAAGGCGCCCCCGCCGGTCCCCGCAAAGAATCGTTTTCTTCAGAGTGAAGGAGCCGCGATGGCGAACGAAAGAGCCCAGGCAGCGCCTGGTGCGGTGTACGAGGACGGGCCGGTACGCGCATTCGCGCTGGCCGCCGTGCTGTGGGGCGTGGTGGGCATGGCGGTCGGCGTCTTCATCGCCGCGCAGCTCGCCTGGCCCGAGATCGGCGCCGGCATCCCCTGGCTGAGCTATGGCCGCCTGCGGCCGCTGCACACCAACGCCGTCATCTTCGCCTTCGGCGGCTGCACGCTGATGGCCACCAGCTACCACGTCGTGCAGCGCACCGGCCAGACGCGGCTGTTCGCGCCCGGCCTGGCCTGGTTCCACTTCTGGTGCTGGCAGCTCGTCATCGTCGCGGCGGCCATCTCGCTGCCGCTGGGCTTTACGCGCGGCAAGGAATACGCCGAGCTGGAGTGGCCCATCGGCGTGCTGATCACCATCGCCTGGGTGGCCTATGCCATCGTCTTCTTCGGCACGGTGGGGCGGCGCAAGATCCGCCACATCTACGTGGCCAACTGGTTCTTCGGCGGCTTCATCCTCGCGGTGGCCCTGCTGCACATCGTCAACGGCGCGGTGATGCCGGTCAGCTTCTGGAAGAGTTATTCCGCCTATGCCGGCGTGCAGGACGCCATGGTGCAGTGGTGGTACGGGCATAACGCGGTGGGCTTCTTCCTGACCGCGGGCTTCCTCGGGATGATGTACTACTACATCCCCAAGCAGGCCGAGCGCCCGGTCTACAGCTACCGCCTGTCCATCGTCCACTTCTGGGCGCTGATCTTCACCTATATGTGGGCGGGCCCGCATCACCTGCACTACACGGCGCTGCCGGACTGGGCGCAGAGCGTGGGCATGATCTTCAGCCTGGTGCTGCTGGCGCCGAGCTGGGGCGGCATGATCAACGGCATCATGACCCTGTCGGGCGCCTGGCACAAACTGCGCGACGACCCGATCCTGAAGTTCCTCATCGTGTCGCTGTCCTTCTACGGCATGTCGACCTTCGAGGGCCCGATGATGTCGATCAAGACGGTCAACGCGCTGTCGCACTACACCGACTGGACCATCGGCCACGTGCACAGCGGCGCGCTGGGCTGGGTGGGCCTGATTTCGATGGGCTCGCTCTACCACCTGATCCCGCGCATGTTCGGCCGCACGCAGATGTACTCCAGGCGCGCCATCGAGTTGCACTTCTGGATCGCGACGCTGGGCATCGTGCTCTACATCGCCGCGATGTGGATCGCCGGCGTCATGCAGGGCCTGATGTGGCGCGCGGTCAACCCCGACGGCACGCTGGTCTACACCTTCGTCGAAAGCGTCAAGGCGACCTGGCCGTTCTATGTGGCGCGCCTGCTCGGCGGCCTGCTCTACCTCGCCGGCATGCTGGTCATGGCCTGGAACGTCGTGCGTACCGTGCAGGCGGGCAGGGCCCAGCCGGTGCGCATCCCCCAAGTCATGGCCCACGCCTGAAGGAGACGCGGATGACTGCAAATACCGAACGCGCCGGACGGGTGACGGGCCACCAGCGCATCGAGACCAGCAACCTGCTGATGATCGTGCTGGTCCTGCTGACGGTCTTCGTCGGCGGCTTCGTCGAGATCGTGCCGCTGTTCTTCCAGCGCTCGACGACGCAGGCCGCCCCCGGCCTCAAGCCCTACACGCCGCTGCAGCTGGCCGGCCGCGACATCTATCTGCGCGAGGGTTGCTACAACTGCCACTCGCAGATGATCCGCCCGCTGCTGGCCGAGACGCTGCGCTACGGCGCCTATTCCACGGCGGGCGAGTTCGTCTACGACCACCCCTTCCAGTGGGGCAGCAAGCGCACCGGTCCCGACCTGCACCGCGTCGGCGGCAGGTATAGCGACGAGTGGCACCGCATCCACCTGAACAACCCGCGCGACCTCGTGCCCGAGTCCAATATGCCGGCCTATTCCTGGCTGGCGGGCGCGAGCGTCGATGCCGCCGCGCTGCCGGCCAAGCTGAGCGCGCTGCGCCGCCTCGGCGTGCCCTATACCGATGCCGACATCGAGGGCTCGCCCAAGGCCGTCGCCGGCAAGAGCGAGCTGGACGCGCTGATCGCCTATCTGCAGGTGCTGGGCACCACCCCCGTCAAGGAGACCGCCCATGGGCATCAATGAACTCCGCGCGGCCGTGACCGTGGTGTCGCTGGCCGTCTTCGTCGGCATCGTCGTCTGGGCCTGGCGTGGCCGCTTCGACGATGCCGCCACCCTGCCGCTGCAAGGGGATGATCAATGAGCGATTTCATCAGCCCCGGCTGGTCGTTCTTCGTCGCCGCCGCCACCGTGTTTGGCCTGCTGGCCTGCATCCTGCTGCTGCTGATCGCCAGCCGGCGCCAGCCCTCGGCCGCCGACAACACGACCGGCCACGTCTGGGACGAAGACCTGCGCGAGCTGAACAACCCGCTGCCGCTGTGGTGGATGGGCCTGTTCGTGCTGACCGTGGCCTTCGCCGGCATCTACCTGGCCCTCTACCCGGGCCTGGGCAGCGCCGCCGGCAAGCTCGGCTGGACCAGCCTGGGCGAGCATGCCGCCGACGTGGCCCAGACCCGTGCCGCCATGGCGCCCGTCTACGCCGCGTTCACGGGCATGACGCCCGAGCAGCTCGCCAAGGACCCCAAGGCCCACGCCATCGGCGAGCGGCTGTTTGCCAACAACTGCGCGCAATGCCATGGCGCCGATGCCAAGGGCTCCAAGGGCTTTCCCAACCTGACCGACAACGACTGGCTCTGGGGCGGCAGCTACGACACCATCGTCGAGACCATCACCAAGGGCCGCGAGGGCAATATGCCTGTGATGGCGCCGGCCGTGGGCAGCGCCGAGGACGTGCGCAACGTCGCCCACTATGTGATGTCGCTGTCGGGCAGCCCGCACAACGCGCTCTATGCCCAGCTCGGCAAGCCGAAGTTCGTCGTCTGCGCGGCCTGCCACGGCCCGGCCGGCAAGGGCAACCAGGCGCTGGGCGCGCCCAACCTGACCGACAAGATCTGGTTGCACGGCTGGGGCGAGGAGGCCATCATGGCCATGGTCAACAACGGCAAGCACAATGTGATGCCGGCCCATGGCGAGCGGCTCACGCCCGAGCAGATCCGCGTGCTGGCCGCCTATGTCTGGGGCCTGTCGCAGCCGCAGGTTGCCGCCGCGCCCTGAAGCCGCCGATGCCCGCTCCCCCCGCCAAGCCCCAGGGCGACGCCACCGCCGTCATTCGCCTCTACCGCTCGGAGGACAAGATCCATCCGCGCGCGGTGGACGGCCTCTTCGCCCGCTGGCGCTGGGCCTTCGTCGCGCTGACGCAGGCTGTCTTCTACGGCCTGCCCTGGCTGAGCTGGGGCGACCGGCCCGCCGTGCTGTTCGACCTCGGCTCGCGGCGCTTCTACGTCTTCGGCCTGGTGCTGTATCCGCAGGACTTCGTCTACCTGGCGGTGCTGCTGATGATCTCGGCCTTCGCGCTCTTCCTGTTCACGGCCGTGGCGGGGCGGGTCTGGTGCGGCTATGCCTGCCCGCAGACCGTCTACACCGAGATCTACATGGTCGTGGAGCGCTGGTTCGAAGGCGACCGCAATGCGCGGCTGCGGCTCGAGAAGGCGCCCTGGTCGTGGAACAAGCTCTGGCGCAAGTCCGGCAAGCAGCTCGCCTGGATCGCCATCGGCCTGTGGACGGGCTTCAGCTTCGTCGGCTACTTCACGCCCATCCGTGAGCTGGGCGCCGAGGTACTGGCCCTGGGCCTCGGCCCCTGGGAAACCTTCTGGGTGCTGTTCTACGGCTTCGCGACCTACGGCAACGCCGGCTATATGCGCGAGCAGGTCTGCAAGTACATGTGCCCCTATGCGCGCTTCCAGAGCGCGATGTTCGACCGCGACACCCTCATCATCAGCTACGACGCCGAGCGCGGCGAGCCGCGCGGCAGGAGTGCGCTGCGCGGCAAGAAGGGCGAGGCGCGCAGCGAGGCCGTCGGCGACTGCATCGACTGCGGCCTGTGCGTGCAGGTCTGCCCGACCGGCATCGACATCCGCGACGGCCTGCAGTACGAGTGCATCGGCTGCGCGGCCTGCATCGATGTCTGCGACGGCGTCATGGACAAGATGGCCACGCCGCGCGGCCTGATCCGCTACGACACCGAGAACGGCCTGGAGCAGCACCTCACGCGCGCGCAGCGCTGGCGCCGCGTGCTGCGGCCGCGCGTGCTGGTCTACGGCGCGGTGCTGCTGCTGATCTGCTCGGCCCTGCTCTACAGCCTGCTGTCGCGCCACAGCTTCCGCGTCGACGTCGTGCGCGACCGCGCGGCGCTGGCGCGGCTGGTGGAGGACGGCTGGATCGAGAATGTCTACCGCCTGCAGATCATGAATGCGGCCGAGTCGCCGCAGCGCTACCGCGTCGAGGCCGACGGCCTGCCCGGCCTGAAGCTCGGCCAGGCGACGGCCGTCGAGGTCGGGCCCGCCGAGGCGCGCTGGGTGGCGGTGTCGCTGCGCATGCCGCCCGAGGCGGCGCAGGCCCTCAAGCCCGGCGCCCACCCGATGCGCTGGCAGGTGCGCCGCGAGACCCCGAACGGCGGCGAGACCGTCTCCGAGAAATCCACCTTCGTCGTGCCGCGCTGACGCGGCAGGAGCCTCCGATGGACACCACCACCCTGACACCTCCCTCCGTGCCGGCCTGGCGCGAGCCCATGGTCTGGCTCGTCGTGTCCGGCCCGGCCATCGTCGTCGTCGCCAGCTTCGTGTCGCTGGCGCTGGCGATCCGCCATCCCGACCCGCCGCTGGACCTGCACGCCAGCACGGCCCAGGCCGCCGACGAGGTCGAGCCGGCCGACCTGCGCGCCCGCGAGGGCGATGTCGTGCCGGCCATGGTCGCCCGCAACCACGCCGCCACCGGCACCGCGGGCCTGAAGCGATGAACGGCCAGCCCGGCCTCTCGCGCGTCAAGCGCTTCGCGCTGGCCGTGGCCTGGTCGTCCTTCCTCTGTGCCGGCGTGCTCGAGGTGCTGGTGTTCGCGGTCATCGACCCGGGCGACCTGCGCTGGTTCGGCGCGGCGCCGGTGCAGTTGTCGGCCCAGGCGGTCTACACCGTCAGCTTCCTGATCTTCTGGGGCGTCATCGCGCTGGGCGCCAGCCTGGCGCTGCTGCTGGTCAGCCAGCCGGCCGAGGGCGTCAGGCCCGCGCGCCGCTCGCCGGGCTGGCCTCGCTGAGCCCGCGGCCGGCGACGACGCGCGCGCTGCGGTCGTAAGTCCAGTAGGCCCAGGCCCAGTCCATCAGCACGACGAAGCGGTTGCGGAAGCCGATCAGGAACCAGATGTGGGCGAACAGCCAGAACAGCCAGGCCGCATAGCCCGAGAAGCGCAGTGCGCCGAGCGGCGTGCCCAGGTCGACGACGGCGCTGTGGCGGCCGATGGTGGCGAGATTGCCGTAGTCGCGGTAGCGGAAGGCCTGCGTGGCCTCGCCGCGCAGCCGGCGCCCGATATTGGCCGCCGCGCAACGACCCATCTGCTTGGCGCCGGGCGACACGCCGGGCACGGGCTTCGGTTCGCGGCCGGGCGCGTGGCTCTGCGCGGCGGCGAGGTCGCCGATGACCTGGATGTCCGGATGGCCCTTCAGGCTCAGGTCGGGCTCGACGACGACGCGGCCGGCGCGGTCCAGCACGCAGCCCGTGGCCGCGGCCAGCGCACGGCCCAGCGGCGACGCGGCCACGCCGGCGGCCCAGACGATGCAGCGGCTGGCCAGGCGCTCGGGGCCTGAGGGCGTCGCGATGTCCAGCCCCTCGGCATCGATGCCGGTCACGCGGGCGTTCAGCCTCACCTCGACGCCCAGCGCGGCGAGCTGCTCGCGGGCGCTCTCGCTCAGGCCTTCGGGCATGGCCTGCAGCACGCGCGCGCCGCCCTCGACGAGCAGCACGCGGGCCTGGCGCGGGTCGATGCGGCGGAACTCGCCGGGCAGCGTGTGGCGGGCGATCTCGGCCAATGTGCCGGCCAGCTCGACGCCGGTCGGCCCGGCGCCGATGACGGCGAACTGCATCAGCGCCGCACGCCTGGCGGGATCGTCTTCGCGCTCGGCGGCCTCGAAGGCCAGCAGCACGCGGCGGCGGATCTCGAAGGCGTCGTCCAGCGTCTTCAGCCCCGGCGCATGCGCGGCCCAGTCGTCGCGGCCGAAGTAGCTGTGCGTGGCGCCGGCGGCGACGATGAGCTGGTCCCAGCGCAGCTGCGCGCCATCCTTGAGCGTGGCGGTCCGCGCGGCGGCGTCGATGCCGACGACTTCGCCGAGCAGCGTTGTCACGCGGTGCCGGCCACGGAACAGATGGCGGATGGGCGCCGCAATGGACGGTGCCGACAGCCCCGCCGTGGCCACCTGGTAGAGCAGAGGCTGGAACAGGTGGTGGTTGGTCTTGTCGATGACGGTGACGTCGACATCGGCGGCACGGAGTGCTCGTGCCGCCTCCAGGCCGCCGAAGCCGCAGCCGATGATCAGGACTTGGGGACGCATGGCCCGATGCTACGTCCGATATTGCTGCGGTGCAGCAACATGCGCCGACAAGGGCCTTTTTGAGCGCCTTGTCAGCAGGCCGCGTTGGAGACCAGGCGCTGCAGGGCCGGCTGGTCCAGCACCGTGATCTGGCGCTGCTTCACGTCCAGCACGCCGTCTTCCTGGAACTTGGAGAACGCGCGGCTCACCGTTTCCAGCTTGAGGCCGAGGTAGCTGCCGATCTCCTCGCGCGTCATGCGCAGTACGAGGCTGGACGCCGAGAAGCCGCGCGCCTGCAGGCGCTGGGTCAGGTTCAGCAGGAAGGCCGCGAGCCGCTCCTCGGCGCGCATATTGCCCAGCAGCAGCATCACGCCATGGTCGCGCACGATCTCGCGGCTCATAATCTTGTGGAACTGGTGCTGCAGCACGCTGAATTCGCGCGACAGCCCTTCCAGCTGCGTGTAGGGAATCACGCAGACCGAGGAGTCCTCCAGCGCGACGGCGTCGCAGTGGTGGTGGTCGCTGCTGATGCCGTCCAGGCCCAGCAGCTCGCCGGCCATCTGGAAGCCCGTGACCTGGTCGCGGCCGTCCTCGCTGCCGACGCAGGTCTTGAAGAAGCCGGTGCGCACTGCATACAGCGCCTCGAACCGCTCGCCGTTGCGGAACAGGTGCTCGCCGCGCGGCACGGCGCGCCGCTTGGCGACGAGGCCGTCGAGCTGATCCAGCTCGCTGGCGTTCAGCCCGACGGGCAGGCAGAGCTCGCGCAGATTGCAGCTCGCGCAGGCGACCTTGAGCGGCTCGATGGCGGCGGAGTTGGGCGTCGGCATGTCGTGCATTATCGACATGCGGGATGTAGGCGCGAGGGTCTTCATCAGCATGGCGTTCTGGAGTTGTGTCAACTTCAGGCATTCTTGGCTGGCGCGTGCGCTGTGCAATTGATGTGGATCAAGACCGGCTCGCGGTGCCCTGGGGCAAAGTGTCCACATGGCTGCCGTGACCGACCGACCCTTGGACCCCGACCTGCTTGACGCCAACATGAGGCGCCACGACGTGGCCGGCCCGCGCTACACCTCCTACCCGACCGCCGACCGTTTCGTCGAGGCCCACCAGGCGCCCCAGCATCTGCAGGCGCTGGCCCAGCGCGGCGCCGCCCAGCCGCTGTCGGTCTACGTCCACATCCCCTTCTGCGAGCAGCTCTGCTACTACTGCGCCTGCAACAAGGTCATCACCCGCCACCACGAGCGCGCCCTGCCCTATCTGGCCGCACTGGAGATCGAGATGGACCTCGTGGCCGCGGCGCTGGGCGGGCATGCGCCGGTGTCGCAGCTGCATCTGGGCGGCGGCTCGCCCACCTTCCTGTCCGACGAAGAACTCGCTTCGATGATGGCGGCGCTGCGCCGGCGCTTCCGCCTGCTGCCCGGGGCCGAGCTGTCGATCGAGGTCGACCCGCGCACGGTCGACGCGGCGCGGCTGGCGCATCTGAAGACGCTGGGCTTCAACCGGCTGTCCTTCGGCGTGCAGGACTTCGACCCCGCCGTGCAGAAGGCCGTGCATCGCGTGCAGCCGGTCGAGTCCGTGGCCGCGCTGATGCGCTCGGCGCGCGAACTGGGTTTCGCGTCCATCAGCGTCGACCTGATCTACGGCCTGCCGCTGCAGACGCCCGCCAGCTTCGCCCGCACCATCGGCCAGGTGGCCGAGCTGCGGCCCGACCGCATCGCGATGTATGCCTACGCCCATTTGCCGCAGCGCTTCAAGCCGCAGCGCCGCATCGTGGCCGAGCTGCTGCCGCCGGCCGGCGACAAGCTGGCCATGCTGTCCGGTGCGATCAGCGCGCTGCTCGGCGAGGGCTATGCCTACATCGGCATGGACCATTTCGCGCTGCCCGACGACCCGCTGGCCGTCGCCAAGCGCCAGGGCCTGCTGCACCGCAACTTCCAGGGCTATTCCACACAGCCGGACTGCGATCTCGTCGGCCTGGGCGTGTCGGCCATCAGCCGCGTGGGCGCCACCTTTGCGCAGAACGCCAAAGCGCTGGACGAATACCAGGACCTGCTGCTGCAGCGCCAGCTGCCCGTGCAGCGCGGCCTCGCGCTGACCCGCGACGACCTGCTGCGCCGCGCGGTCATCATGGCGCTGATGTGCCAGGGCCGGCTGGAGTTCGAGTCCATCGCGTCGTCCTACCTCGTCGACGTGCCGAGCTATTTCGCCGCGGAGTTCGAGCGTCTGGAACAATTGGCCGCGCAGGGCCTGGTGGTGCTGGAACCCGACGCCATCCAGGTCACGCCGCTGGGCTGGTATTTCGTGCGTGCGGTCGCCATGGTCTTCGACCGTTATCTGCAGGCCGATGCCAGCCGCGAGCGTTTCTCGAAAATCATCTGAACAAGCCCTGAACGCACTCCGATGGCACTGGATGCCGCGCTGATCGCGTCGGCCACGCTGATGGGCCTGGCCGGCACGCCGCATTGCGCGGCCATGTGCAGCGCCCCTTGCACGCTGGCGGCCGGGCCGCGGCCCGCGCGCCTGTTGGCCGGGCGCCTGCTCGGCTACACGGCCGGCGGCGCCATCGTGGCTGCGTCCGCCGAGGCGCTGGCGCGGGCTTCGCAGGGCATCGCGCTGCTGCAGCCGGCCTGGGCGCTGCTGCAGGCGGCCCTGCTGCTGCTGGGGCTGACGCTGCTGGTGCGCGGGCGCATGCCGGTCTGGCTGGGCGCCGTGAACTGGCGCCCGCAGCCGCGCCACGCCTTCTTCACCGGCATGGCCTGGGTGGCGATGCCCTGCGGCCTGCTGCACGCGGCCCTGCTGCTGGCCGGCCTGTCCGGCTCCGTGGCCGGCGGTGCGCTGGCGATGGCCGGCTTCGCGTTGGCCAGCACGCCCGGCCTCGTCGTGGCGCCGCTGTGGCGGGCCCGGCTGCTCAGGCGCGGCGCGGGCGGCGAGATGCTGGCGCTGCGCCTCGCGGGCCTGGCCCTGGCGCTCGGCGCGGGCTGGGCGCTGGGCCACGGGGTCTGGCAGCGCGTGCTGCTGGCCTGCTGACCCAGCCATAAACTCGCCGGGTTTCGTTTTCCCTCGTCTCTTTGCGGAGCGCACAAGCCATGTACCAACACATCCAGGTGCCCGAAGGTGGCCAGAAGATCACCGTCAACGCCGACTTCTCGCTGAACGTCCCCGACCAGCCCATCATTCCCTACATCGAAGGCGACGGCACCGGCTTCGACATCACGCCCGTCATGCTCAAGGTCGTCGACGCGGCCGTGGCCAAGGCCTACGGCGGCGCGCGCAAGATCCACTGGATGGAGATCTATGCCGGCGAGAAAAGCACGCGGGTCTACGGCCCCGACGTGTGGCTGCCCGAAGAGACGCTGCAGGTGCTGAAGGACTATGTCGTCTCCATCAAGGGGCCACTCACCACGCCGGTCGGCGGCGGCATCCGCTCGCTGAACGTCGCGCTGCGCCAGGAACTGGACCTCTACGTCTGCCTGCGCCCCGTGCAGTATTTCGACGGCGTGCCCAGCCCCGTGAAGGAGCCGCAGAAGGTCGACATGGTTATCTTCCGCGAGAACTCGGAAGACATCTACGCCGGCATCGAGTACGAGGCCGAGAGCGACAAGGCCAGGAAGCTCATCAAGTTCCTGCAGGACGAAATGGGCGTCAGGAAGATCCGCTTCCCCGAGACCTCGGGCATCGGCATCAAGCCCGTGTCGCGCGAAGGCACAGAGCGCCTGGTGCGCAAGGCCATCCAGTACGCCGTCGACAACAACAAGCCCAGCGTGACCATCGTGCACAAGGGCAACATCATGAAGTTCACCGAAGGCGGCTTCCGCGATTGGGCCTATGCGCTGGCGCAGAAGGAATTCGGCGCCCAGCCCATCGACGGCGGCCCGTGGTGCAAGTTCAGGAACCCGAAGACGGGCAAGGACATCACCATCAAGGACAGCATCGCCGACGCCTTCCTGCAGCAGATCATCCTGCGCCCGGCCGAGTACAGCGTCATCGCGACGCTGAACCTGAACGGCGACTACATCTCCGACGCGCTGGCCGCGCAGGTGGGCGGCATCGGCATCGCGCCGGGCGCCAATCTGAGCGACTCCATCGCGATGTTCGAGGCCACCCACGGCACGGCGCCCAAGTACGCCGGCAAGGACTATGTGAACCCGGGCTCCGAGATCCTGTCCGCCGAGATGATGCTGCGCCACATGGGCTGGACGGAGGCGGCCGACCTCATCATCAGCGCGATGGAGAAGGCCATCCTGAGCAAGAAGGTGACCTACGACTTCGCCCGGCTGATGGACGGCGCGACGCAGGTGTCGTGCTCCGGTTTCGGGCAGGTCATGATCGACCAGATGTGATCGGGTCTTCGCCATGAAAAACGGGGCGCCGGCGGCGCCCCGTTTCGCTTGAAACGGCCGATCAGGCCAGCGACTTCAGCGCCGCATTGAACGTGGCGCTCGGGCGCATGACCTTGTCCAGCTTGGCCACGTCCGGCAGGAAGTAGCCGCCGATGTCCGTCGGCTGGCCCTGCACGGCCTTCAGCTCCTCGGCGATCTTGGTCTCGTTGGCGGCCAGGGCTTCGGCGACGGGCTTGAAGCGGGCGGCCAGGTCGGCGTCTTCGGTCTGGGCGGCCAGGGCCTGGGCCCAGTACAGCGTCAGATAGAAGTGGCTGCCGCGGTTGTCCAGTTCACCGGTCTTGGGGCTCGGGCCCTTGCCGTTGTCCAGCAGCTTGCCGGTGGCCGCGTCCAGCGTCTGGGCCAGCACCTTGGCCTTGGCGTTGCCGTTCTTGATGCCCAGATCCTCCAGGCTGACGGCCAGCGCGAGGAACTCGCCGAGCGAGTCCCAGCGCAGGTGGTTCTCTTCCACCAGCTGCTGCACATGCTTGGGCGCCGAGCCGCCGGCGCCGGTCTCGTACATGCCGCCGCCGGCCATCAGCGGCACGATGGACAGCATCTTGGCCGACGTGCCTAGCTCCATGATGGGGAAGAGGTCGGTCAGGTAGTCGCGCAGGATGTTGCCGGTGGCGCTGATGGTGTCCAGGCCGCGGATCACGCGCTCCAGCGTGTAGCGCATCGCGCGCACCTGGCTCATGATCTGGATGTCCAGGCCCGTGGTGTCGTGCTCGTGCAGGTACATCTTGACCTTGGTGATCAGCTGCGCCTCGTGCGGGCGGTAGCTGTCGAGCCAGAACACCACCGGCATGCCCGAGTTGCGGGCGCGGTTGACGGCCAGCTTGACCCAGTCGCGGATCGCGGCGTCCTTGCACTGGCACATGCGCCAGATGTCGCCCTGCTCGACGTCCTGGCTCATCAGCACCTCGCCGGTGTCCAGGTCGGTGATGTTGGCGACGCCGTCCTCGGGGATCTCGAAGGTCTTGTCGTGCGAGCCGTATTCCTCGGCCTGCTGGGCCATCAGGCCGACGTTGGGCACGGTGCCCATCGTGCGCGGGTCGAAGGCGCCGTGCCACTTGCAGAAGTTGATCATCTCCTGGTAGATGCGGGCGAAGGTCGACTCGGGCATCACGGCCTTCACGTCCTTCAGGCGGCCGTCGGCGCCGTACATCTTGCCGCCGCTGCGGATCATCGCGGGCATGGAGGCGTCCACGATGATGTCGTTGGGCGAGTGGAAGTTGGTGATGCCCTTGGCCGAGTCCACCATGGCCAGCTCGGGGCGGTGCTCGTGGCAGGCGTGCAGGTCGCGCTTGATCTCTTCCTGCTTGCTGGCCGGCAGCGTGGCGATCTTGGTGTAGAGGTCGACCATGCCGTTGTTGACGTTGACGCCCAGTTCCTCGAACAGCTTGCCGTGCTTCTCGAAGGCCTCGCGGTAGAAGATGCGCACGCAGTGGCCGAACACGATGGGGTGGGACACCTTCATCATCGTGGCCTTCACGTGCAGCGAGAACATCACGCCGGTCTTGCGTGCATCCTCGATCTCGCGCTCGTAGAAGGCCAGCAGCGCCTTCTTGCTCATGAACATGGAGTCGATGACCTCGCGGTCCAGCAGCGCGACCTTGGGCTTCAGCACGATGGTCTTGCCACTCTTGGTGATCAGCTCCATCTTGACGTTGCGGGCGCGATCCAGCGTCATCGACTTCTCACCGTGATAGAAGTCGCCGGCATGCATATGCGACACGTGCGAGCGCGAGGCCTGGCTCCACTCGTCCATGCGGTGCGGGTTCTTGCGGGCGTATTCCTTGACGGCCTTGGGCGCGCGGCGGTCGGAGTTGCCTTCGCGCAGCACCGGGTTCACGGCCGAGCCGATGCATTTGTTGTAGCGGGCGCGGATGTCCTTCTGCTCGTCCGTCTCGGGCTTCTCGGGGAAGTCGGGGATCTTGTAGCCCTTGTCCTGCAGTTCCTTGATGGCGGCCTTCAGCTGCGCCACCGAGGCGCTGATGTTGGGTAGCTTGATGATGTTGGCATTCGCCTTCAGCGTCAGCTTGCCGAGCGCGGCCAGGTTGTCGGCCACGCGCTGCTCTTCGGACAGCAGCTCCGGGAACTGGCCCAGGATGCGGCCCGCCACCGAGATGTCGCTGGTGACGACATCGATGCCCGCCTGCGCCGCAAAGGCCTGGACGACCGGCAGCAGCGAGGCGGTGGCCAGGCGGGGTGCTTCATCGGTCAAGGTGTAAACGATCTGGGTCTTTTCGGCGGTCATGAGGTCTTCCGGTAAGGGGGCAATCCTGAGGCTGATGCGGGTGGGCGCCAGCGCGCAGGGCATGAACTCTAGCAAGCCACTCGGCGAGTTTGCTGACGCGGCAGGCTGAAAGCACAAAGCCCCGCGGCCGGGCGGCCGACGGGGCTTCGCGATGCAGGAGCGCCTCAGGAGGCCAGCGGCTGCGCCTCCAGGCTGCGGGCGGCCTCCAGCGGCGTGATGTTCTGCGCCAACTGGCCCTTGGGGCCCTGCACCAGATCGAACTGCACCTGGCTGCCCTGTTTCAGCGTCCGGAAGCCTTCCATCTGGATCGCCGAGAAATGGGCGAAGACATCGTCGCCGCCGGCCTCCGGCTCGATGAATCCAAAGCCCTTGGCATCGTTGAACCACTTGACTTTGCCCAGCGCCATCATCTTGTCTCCGTTCTTTCTGGCACCTCCCATGGAGGCGGACACGGATTCTGGTAGCGCGATACCGGCCGTCAATTCGGGACCTTCCCGGCCGGGTTGACCCTAGCGGGCGTCCGGGCGCTTGCAATTTGGCCGGCTGTCGCCATGTGCCCGCGGTCTGCGGGGGAAGACCCCCGTCGATAGAATCGATCCATGCCTGTGCTGTCCGTTTTTCCACCGCGAAACCAGTCGGTTCCGCCCCCGCCCGCGCCCCCGTTGAAGCCGGGCCGGGACGAAGGCGAGGGCGCGGTCGTCGTCGAGCGCCAGACCCAGAAAACCGAGCCGCCGCGGCTCTACCAGGTTCTGCTGCTGAACGACGATTTCACGCCGATGGAGTTCGTGGTCATGGTTCTGCAGGAATTTTTCCGGCATGACCTCGATACGGCGACGCAGATCATGCTCAAAATCCACCACGAGGGGCGCGGGGTCTGCGGTGTCTTCACCAAGGACGTCGCCGCGACCAAGGTGGAGCTGGTCCTGGCCGCCTCCCGGCGTGCTGGCCACCCCCTGCAGTGCATTATGGAGGCCGCATGATTGCGCAAGAGCTTGAAGTCAGTTTGCACATGGCGTTCGTCGAGGCACGCCAGCAGCGGCACGAATTCATCACCGTCGAGCACCTGCTGCTCGCGCTGCTCGACAACCCCAGCGCCGCCGAGGTGCTGCGCGCCTGCGCAGCCAACCTGGATGACCTGCGCAAGAGCCTGACGCAGTTCATCAAGGAAAACACGCCCATGGTGGGCGGCAGCGACGAGGTGGACACCCAGCCCACGCTGGGCTTCCAGCGCGTCATCCAGCGCGCCATCATGCATGTGCAGAGCACCGGCAGCGGCAAGAAGGAAGTCACCGGCGCCAATGTGCTCGTCGCGATCTTCGGCGAGAAGGATTCGCACGCCGTCTACTACCTGCACCAGCAGGGCGTCACGCGGCTGGACGTCGTCAACTTCATCGCCCATGGCATCAAGAAGACCGACCCCGAGCCGCCCAAGGCGCCGGAAGGCCAAAGCCAAGGCCAGGACGGCGAGCGCGAGGAAGGCGAGGGCGGCAGCGCCAAGGCGTCGCCGCTGGAACAGTTCACGCAGAACCTGAACCAGCAGGCCAGGGACGGCAAGATCGACCCGCTGATCGGCCGCGAGTCCGAGGTCGAGCGCGTCGTGCAGGTGCTGTGCCGCCGCCGCAAGAACAACCCGCTGCTGGTCGGCGAGGCCGGCGTCGGCAAGACGGCGATTGCCGAGGGCCTGGCCTGGAGGATCACCGAAGGCGAAGTGCCCGAGGTCCTTGCCGACTCCGTCGTCTACTCGCTGGACATGGGCGCGCTGCTGGCCGGTACCAAGTACCGGGGCGACTTCGAGCAGCGCCTGAAGGCGGTGCTGAAGGCGCTGAAGGACCAGCCCCACGCCATCCTCTTCATCGACGAGATCCACACGCTGATCGGCGCCGGCGCGGCCTCGGGCGGCACGCTGGACGCGAGCAACCTGCTCAAGCCGGCTTTGTCCAGCGGCGCGATGAAGTGCATCGGCGCGACCACCTTCACCGAGTACCGCGGCATCTTCGAGAAGGACGCGGCGCTGAGCCGGCGCTTCCAGAAGGTCGACGTGGCCGAGCCGTCCGTCGAGCAGACCATCGAGATCCTGAAGGGCCTGAAGAGCCGCTTCGAGGAGCACCACTCGGTCAAGTACGCGCTCGGCGCGCTGCAGGCAGCGGCCGAGCTGTCGGCCAAGTACATCAACGACCGCCATCTGCCCGACAAGGCCATCGACGTCATCGACGAGGCCGGTGCGGCCCAGCGCATCCTGCCCAAGAGCAAGCAGAAGAAGACCATCACCCGCGCCGAGGTCGAGGACATCGTCGCCAAGATCGCGCGCATCCCGCCCGCTTCGGTCAACAGCGACGACCGCAGCAAGCTCAAGACGCTGGATCGCGACCTGAAGAGCGTCGTCTTCGGCCAGGACCCGGCCGTGGATGCGCTGGCCGCCGCCATCAAGATGGCCCGCTCGGGCCTGGGGCGGCCCGACAAGCCGGTCGGCAGCTTCCTGTTCAGCGGCCCCACGGGCGTCGGCAAGACCGAAGTGGCCAAGCAGCTCGCCTATATCCTGGGCATCGAGCTGATCCGCTTCGACATGTCCGAGTACATGGAGCGCCACGCGGTGAGCCGCCTGATCGGCGCGCCTCCGGGCTATGTCGGCTTCGACCAGGGCGGCCTGCTGACCGAGGCCGTCACGAAGAAGCCGCATGCGGTGCTGCTGCTCGACGAGATCGAGAAGGCCCACCCCGATGTCTTCAACGTGCTGCTGCAGGTCATGGACCATGGCACGCTGACCGACAACAACGGGCGCAAGGCCGACTTCCGCAACGTCATCATCATCATGACGACGAACGCGGGCGCCGAGATCATGAACAAGGCGACCATCGGCTTCACGACCCAGCGCCAGCAGGGCGACGAGATGGCCGACATCAAGCGCCTGTTCACGCCCGAGTTCCGCAACCGCCTGGACGCCATCGTGTCCTTCCGCGCGCTGGACGAGGAAATCATCCTGCGCGTGGTGGACAAGTTCCTGCTGCAGCTGGAAAGCCAGCTCGCCGAGAAGAAGGTCGAGGTCAGCTTCTCCGACGCGCTGCGCAAGCATCTGGCCAAGAAGGGCTTCGACCCGCTGATGGGTGCGCGGCCGATGCAGCGCCTGATCCAGGACACCATCCGCCGCGCGCTGGCCGACGAACTGCTGTTCGGCCGGCTGGTGGACGGCGGCCGGCTCACGGTGGACGTGGACGACAAGGGCGAGACCGTGCTCGACATCCAGCCCAACGTCAAGCCGACCAAGGACGGCAAGCCCAAGGCGGAACCCGCCACGGCCTGATGGGCCACGACAGCAAGGGACGCTTCTGCGTCCCTTGTTGGGGGTGTAAGCCCGAACCAGATTTTTTCCGTGAAGCAATCACACCTCGGTCTACCCTCGATCCGCAAAGGCCTCCCGCAGTTGGCGCGCACGCTTGACCTCGTCTCCGTGCAGGTAAATGGCGTTCGTGGAGAGCGACGCATGGCGCAGGTTGTCGCGCACGCTGGTGAGTTCGGCTCCCCTGGCCAGAGAATGGCTGGCATGGGTGTGCCGCATCCAATGCGGACTTGCTCGTAGCAATTTGTCCACGGTGGCAGGGCTATCGGGTCCGATCACCTCGGTTGCCTTCGCGAAGAACCGCTTGACGACATTCCACAGCCGCGTCGCCGTGATGCTGGACTCGCCCTGTTCCAAGGTCCCCAGCAGTGGCGTGCGTGGGCTCCAGTGCATGGGCGTGGTGGGTACCGCCGCTGCACAAGATGCCGATTCAGCGCGTTCCAGGCCAGGGGCGGCAGAGACACCTTGTCCGCCTTGCTGCCCTTGCCGACCACATGGAGCCAGTGGTCACCCTGCTCGTGGCTTTCAATCTGCCTGCCCATCGCGTTTGCGACCGATCACCAGGCGTCGACCCAGCGCCGAAAACAAGTCCTCAGACACAACTACCCACGCACCGCAGATGGGCACGTAGGGTCTCATCCACCAGCCTGATGAGGCCGCCGCGGCGGGCCGTTCGTCATTCAGGGTCGCCACGGAGGGCAAGCTGCAGGGCCTCGGTCAGTTCCATGGCCCGGCCGCGGGCGATGGCGGCGCTGCGGGCGTCCGGCGCGAGCTGGGTGGCGGCAAGGCGGCGCACGCGGGCCAGCGCACGCGCCTCCCGCACGCCCAGTGCGCCGAGATGGCGCAACCAGTGCTGTTCGGAGAAGACCGCCAGCTGCAGCGCACGCTCGGGCTCACGCAACCGTGCGAGCGGCCGGGGAAAGAGCTGCAGCGTCAACGCCCGCGCGTGCAGGTGCTGGCGCGCGTGGGCGATGCGCAGCGCTTGCCGGGCGGCAGCGAGGGCGGCCGGCCAGTCGCGCCGCGCCTCGTGGGCCATCGCCAGCGTGTAGGCCGTGTCGAGCTGACCGACACCATCGCCATCCATCTCGGCCACGCGCTGGCAGGCGGTGATCCACTCCACTGCGGTGGCCACGTCACCGAGCTCGATGCGGCATTGCGCGCGGTTGCGCAGCCGCGCCGCGGCCTGGCGCGAGTGGCCCACGGCCTCCCACAGCGCCTGCGCACGGGCGTACAGCAGCTCGGCCTGCGCCGGCTCCCCACGCGACACCGCGATGGCCGCATGCTGCTGCCAGGCGCGCGCCTCGGTCGCCATGTCGCCAGCTTGGCGGGCCAGGGCGACGGCCTCGTCGAGCGGGCCGGCCTGGCCGTGCTCGCGGTTGTCGCCCGCCAACAGCACCCAGGCGCGGCGCACCAGGGCCGCTGCACGCGCCGCGGCATCGCCACCCGCCAGCTCCAGCGCCTGCTCAGCCGAGGCCAGCGCGAGGGCGCGGTCACCATGCGTGAAGGCCAGCTGGGCGCGCAGTTCGTGGCCGGCGGAGCATGGCGCCTGCTGCAGCAGCGTGCCGAGCTGGCCGACCAGCGCGCGATCCACGCCGTCGCTCTCCCAGCAGGGACGCAGCGCGAGGGCCAGCTGCAGGCCGGTGCCGGCGTCGCCATCGTCGGCAGCGCTGGCGATCAGCGCGCGGGCCTGCTCTCGGCGAACGGCCCAGGCGGTGATGGGCGCCTTCAGCCCGAGCGAGGCGGCCCATTCGCACACTGCGGCGCGCAGCCGATGGCGCGTGGCCCGGCGGGCCGCCATGTCCACGCGTGCCAGCACGCCGCGGCGCAGCAGTTCCAGCAGGCCGTAGCGCGGCTCGGCCTCGCCGCCGGCCTGCACGAGGGAATGGCAGACGAGCTCGTCCAGCAGCGCCGGCGTGCCGCCCAGCGCCTCCACGTCGGCCAGCGCGAAGGTGCAGGGCAGGGCGGCCAAGGCCTGCAGCAGCGCGAGCGGCTCCGGTGCCAGCAGGGCCAGGCTCCAGTCGAGCAGGCCGGCGACCGACGCATGGCGCTGCGCACGCGTGGTGCTGGTCAGCCAGGCGGGCAGGCTGTCTGGCTCGGTGTGCACGCCATGCCACTGCGCCAGCATCTGCGCCGGCGAGAAGCTGCGCACGCGGGCCGCGGCCAACTCCAGGGCCAGCGGCAGGCCATCCAGCTCGCGGATCAGGTCGTGCAGCGCGGCCCGGTTGTCGCGGCTGGCATGGAAGTCTGCGCGCACCGCACGGGCGCGGTCGATGAACAGGGCCAGCGCGGTGTCCTGCGCCGCATTTGGCGCACTTGCCAACGGTGCCACGTCGACGAGGGTTTCGCCATCCAGCTCCAGCGCATGCCGGGACGTAACCAGCAGGCACAACGATGGTGCCACCGCGAGCAGGCGCTGCACGGCCTGCGCGACGACGCCCAGGGCCTGCTCGGCGTTGTCCAGCACCAGCAGGCGCAGGCCACCCGGTTCTTGCAGCGCGGCCTCGACGGCAGGCCAGCCGCCGCCGCGCGTGATGGTCAGCGCGCGCTCCAGCGCGGCGACGAGGCTGGCCTCGTCGCGCACATCGGCCAGGGCCGCCATGCCGCAGCTCCAGTGGGCCTCGAAGAAGCCTAGCCAAGCGAGCTCTACGGCCAGCCGCGTCTTCCCGACACCGCCCGGGCCGATGAGGGTGAGCAGGCGCAGATGCGGCAGCCGCGCCGCTAGGGCTTCGAGCCGGCCGGGCGGCGCGAAATAGCGGGTGAGGTAACGCGGCAGGCTGGTGGCGAACGAGGGCAGAGCGGTCGGCGGCGCGCTGCGCAGCTGCGGCGCGGGCAGGGCGTCTGCGAGCGCGGCGAGGCGGTAGCGCTCCTGCACGACCCAGTCGTCGAAATGGCCSGGCAGCAGTTCGCCGCCGTAGATGAGCGCAGCCTGGGGCGGGTCGGCCAGCGCAGCCTCGAAGTCAAGTGCGTCGACCGCTAGCGCGCCAGGCAGCAGCGAAATCTGGCTGCGGTCGGCCCGCAGCAACGGGGCTTGCGGCGTTTCGAGCAGCGCGCGCAGCGTCGACAGCGTCTGGCGCAGCCGGTTGCGCCCGGCTTCCAGCCCCACGCCTGGCCACAGCAGCTCGATCAGCTCCTCGCGCGGATGCTGGCGGCCGGGTTGCAGTGCCAGCCTGGCCAGCAGCAGCGTCGCCGCCCGGCTGGGCAGCCTGGTGTGCTCCAGCTGGCCTGCGCGCTCGATGTGGAAGCCGCCGAGCAGGCGCAGGCGCAGCATGTTGCGGCCATCCCTAGCCGAAGATCCACCGGACACCCGCCAGCACAGCATCGCGGTGCATGGCGTCGAGACGTACAACGCCACGCGCGAGAGCGACGAGATGCGGTTGTCCATCCTGGCCGTCGACACCCACGGCTACACCAMCCCCGCCATGGCCGTGGCCAAAGGCCTCGGCTTCGACCTCCGCCCGCGACTCAGGAATCTGTCCGAGCGGAAGCCGTTCGTGCTGCGGGGCTCTGATGCGTTGGAATCGCTGGAACTGGCCGCCACGTAGTCGATCTCCCTGAAAGCGATCAACGACGGCCGGGACGACTACCTTCGCATGCGGGCACCGGACAAGACCGGCTCGCACGCGCTGCTGTCCAACATCCTGCTCGCCTGGAACACGGCGCAGATCCAAGCGGTTGCCGACAGGCGGAAAAAGCAGATGCACGCCATCGGGGAGTCGTGGCTGAGGCATATCGGGCCGGCTCATTTCGGGCACGTGAACTTCCGCGGCATGCTGACCTTCGGGGTCGAGAAGTACCTCGATGCGCTGCTGCGCGACCAAGAAACAGTCCGTCGCCGGGCCCAAGGTTGAAATCATGGCCGCTTGCAGCCGTCCGCTGGCAGGGTGCAAAAAGCGACGCTTTGGAAAAATTGCGCCAGCCAAATCTACCACTTACGGAACATGCTGACTTCGCTGGATTGACCAGGCATGACGCTGCGGCGCATGGTCACGCCGGCAAGGTGATCGTCACAGTGCACTTGCCGTTGCCCGGATTCCAGGTGTCGCTGAAGCCCATCCACACGGCCCACGTGTTCGTCACCACCTGCGCAGGCCGGAAGGGGTGGTATGTGATCGGGAACTCGCAGCCGCCGCCATCGCCTCTCCCCGTAGTCCAACTCAAGCTTCGATTGCACCCCCCGTAGGCGAAGTCGGTGAAGACGGCCGTGTAGTTGATCGCCCCAGGGATGATCGGAACGAGGAATGCGCCGTAGAAGCAGGGTGCCGAAGAGGCGCAAGCGAACGAGAACGATCCACCGCTGGCGACGAAGGTGATCGTGCGCACGCCCTTCTTCACCTTGAGCGTCGTGCTCACCGGTTGCGTCTGGATCGTGCGCGCGCCCTTCGGGTCGCTCGCCGGCACCCGCACCGTCGCCTGCACGGTCAACGTTGCCGTGCCTTCGCTGGAGCCGGTCGAGAACGTGGCCTGGCTGTCGGCCGGGTTGCCGTCGGGCGCGACGGCCTGCAGCGAGCCCACGCCGGCGTGGCTCCACTGCCAGTCGACTGTCGAACCCGCAGGCAGCTTCTCGTTCAGGAACGCCGTCATCGGCAGATCGATGCCGCTCGGCACATCGGTCGAGTTCGGGCTGATCGAGACGCTGAACTCGCGCTTGAACTCGACGCTGACCGAGGCCTTGCCCATCTCGATGCGGCCGTGGCTGTTAGTCGCCGGGTTACGATAGTAGGCCGTCGCGGTGATCGTGTCCGGATCGGCGGGGTCGCCCTCGATGCCGCTCGGCACGTAGTTGTGAGTCGGGATGGTGAGCGCGCTTTCGAACGTGTTGGTGCCGATGCCGCCGACCTGGTAGAGCGTGCCGTACTTGCCGCGGCAACTCCACTGGACGAACACGCTGGAAGGCGGCACCGCGGCATCCAGCCCATCGACCTTCACGGTGATCGGGAACTGGCCAGAGGTCGCCGCCACCTGGAACGGATTCGGCGACAGCGATGTCTTCGCCTTCGAGATGTTCAGCGTGAACTCGGTCATCCGTGCCGAGGCCAGCATGTCCTTGCCGATCGCCGCGTAGTCGCCCACCAGCGTGGCGACCTTGATGAGCTGGATGATGCGCGCCAGCTTGTCGAGCGCACCGCGCAGCGCCGCGACGTTGCGCGCGACGAGGTCCTCCTGCGACAGCAGGTTGACGCCGATCAGCGTGCCGCTGCCGTCGCGCAGCGTCCAGTTGGTCGAGGACGCGCGCATCCACGCCCGGAAGCCCGCCTCGTAGAGCCCCTGGAACGTGTTGCTGCTGAAGAACTCGGTCAGGAAGCTGCTGATCGCCGTCTTGAACTGGCCGGCGCGCAGTGCGGCGATCGTGTTCGGAAAGAACTGTCCACCGACGGCAAGGCTCGACAGGTCGGTGAGGCCGTTGAGCACGAGGGCCCAGCTCGCCTGCTGGAACTCCAGCTTGCCGAGCTTGGCCACGTGTTCGTTCACCATCGGCAGGACCAGCGTGCGCATGAACGGCTTGGCGATGTCCTCGATCAGCGTATCCCACAGGATTTGCTCGTAGGCTCGGTTCTCGGCGTCCGAGAGCGTTCCGCTCTCGGACGCCGAGATGCCGACCACGCGCACCGTGTGCACGACGGTCTGCGCTCCGTCCGGCGCGAACGGCAGTTGCACGGGCGCGCTCTTGACCGGTGTCCACACCGCACTGCCCGACTCGTAGGCGCCGAGAAAGCCGATGTCGGCGTAGAACTGCGCGATGTAGTCGCCGACGTTGGTGACGATGTTGTCGAACGAGAGCGCGGTGGTGGCGTCGAGCGGAAAGTCCACGACCGCAACGGCCGGCGCGACTGGCGTGAGGGTGCCGGCGGCGTCGTAGGAGCCCGACCGTGCGATCCACGCGTGGGTGCGCCGCCGAAACTGGTTCTGCAGCACCACGGTGTTGAAGTCCTCGGTTGGCAGGATCGTGATGCCGCTCTTGGCGCCCGACGGCGACACCGTCACCGACAGCGCACGTTCACGCGACGCGCTCGCGGGTGCTGCCGCGCTCTTGCCGCGCAGGCGCAGCGTGGCCGCCTTCAGGGCGTTCATCAGCTCGGTGTCGCTCGGGTCGATGCCCTTGCGACCTTGTGCGGCCTCGACGGCCAGGCGCAACGGCTCGACCACGGTGTTGAAGTTCGAGCTGGCCAATGCGCGGCGCAGTGCGATCGCCATCGCCGGGCCCTGCAGCGCGACTTCGGACGTGACGAGCAGCAACGCTTCGGCGGTGCCGCGGGAGTCGATCGTGGTGCGTACGCCGTCCTCGATGACGCTCATGAGCAGCAGTTGCCCACCGGCATCGAACAGATAGCTCATCTGAGGCGCACCGCCGATCGTGATCACGCCGGCGCTGCCGTCGGCAGCCACCTGCGACACGTTGTGCGCGGAGACGAGGTTGGTCGACGCGAGGGCGACGGCGCTGCCGGAGGCAAGCGCCACCCGGACCGCCTGGGCCGAGCGCTCGAGCTTGGGCAGCTTGGCGACGATGGTGTCGATCTTCGCGTCGGAACTGCCTTTGTCGCTGCTGCCATCTCCGGTCCCGCCGCAAGCGCCGATCCCCAGCGGCGTGCCGAGCGCCATGCCGTGCAGGCCGAGCAACAGCTTGCGGCGCAGCGGGTCGGGTTGGGCCAGCGCGTCAGTGTCCTGGATCTTCATGGAGCCTCCTCAGGTTGCGATGGCGCGCAGCTTCGACGACGACCGTTAGGCAATCGTTAGCAAGCGGGAAGGGCAACAGCGGTGCGGCGGCGGATCAGCGTTGCGGCGTCACCGGCACCCACCAGCCGTTGCCGGTCAGCACGTGGTATTGGCCGGAGGCATCAACGTGATACGTGTTGCCCTGGTAAACCTGGGTGGTGTTCGGTTGCCAGCCGTGCGGCAGCGCGACCGTCGCGCCGTTCGGGGCCACGTAGGTGCTCTGCCCCATCAGGCCGCGACCGGCTTCCTGCTGGTTGCGGAAGTAGCCGTCGCCGTGCGCCTGCTGGGCCTGGCCGCGCTGCGTCGCGGCGTTGCCGGACGATGCCCAGGACACTGCCGAGGTGGTGCTCGAGAACAAGGACGTGGGTTTTGTGAGAGCGGGGCAGGTCGCCACGATCAAGCTGGAGACCTTCCCCTACACCCGCTATGGCACCGTGGATGGAAAGGTGCAAAGCATTGCCGCCGACGCGGTCAATGACGAGAAGCGCGGGGCGATTTTCCCGGCCAGCCTGCTATTGGGCACCGCCAGCCTGGACGTGGACGGCAAGCGGATCAAGTTGGCGCCAGGCATGAACCTCACGGCGGAGATCAAGACAGGCCGGCGACGTGTCATCGACTACCTGCTCAACCCAGTGAAGCAGCACATGCAGGAGAGCTTGCACGAAAGGTAGCCCGTCGGAAAAAAATCTGGTTCGGGCTTACACCCCCTTGTTCTTTCAAGCTGCCGGGTCCTGCTTGAAGAAGCCGGCCAGCAGCGCATACATCGCCGGTTCTTCGGTCCGCATCGCAGCCGGTGCGACGAAGAAGGCCTCCACGGCCACGGCGAAGAACTCCTCGACGGCCTCGGCGCCGTAGGGGTCGATCAGCGTGTCCTCGCCGGCATCGACGCGCTGGCAGAACGTCTCCCACTCGGCGTCGATGACTTCGATCCAGCGCTCGCGCTCGGCGGCATCCAGCGGCGGCACGCCGTCGGCCAGGCCGTCGCGCATGTCGATGACGTGGGCGAACTCGTGGATGACGACGTTGTAGACCGCGTCCGCGCCGAACTCGGCCGGGTCGTCGCTGACGGCGATGGCCTGCCAGGCCAGCATCAGCGGACCGCCTTCCATGGCCTCGCCGGCCAGTTCCTCGTCGTACTCGTGGACGATGCCGTCTTCGTCCTCGTAGCGCCGCTGCGCGACGACCTCGCCGGCGTGCATGACGATGCCGACGAAGCCGTCGTACCAGCCCAGGCCGAGGCGCAGCACCGGCAGGCAGGCCTGGGCCGCGACGGCCACGGCGATCTCGTCGCTGACCTCGAAGCCGGCGACGCCGTGGAACTCCTTGCCCGCGAGGAACAGGCTGCACAGCCGGCGCAATTCGGCGAGATCCTCCGCGCTGCGCTGGGCCAGGAAGGGGTAGCGCAGCAGCGTCAGCTGCCACAGCGCATCCGGGATGGCATGGCGCTCGATGGCGCGTTGCTCGCGCCAGTTCCTGATGGCCTTGAGGATCAAAGCGGGATGCGTTGCAGGCCGGCGGCCGAAAGGCGGATCACGTCGCCGCGCGGTGGCGTCGCGTCCAGATCCCAGTCGGACAGCACGATGCGCTTCATGCCATGGCCAATGTCGTGCTCGCCGGGGCGGTGCGTGTGGCCATGAATCATCGTCTTTGCGCCGGCTTCGTCCAGCAGGGCTCGACAGACATCGGCGTCGAGATCGCTGGCCTGTAGCTGGGCGGCCTGCGCCGCGCGGCTGCCTTCGCGCATCTGGCGTGCAAGTGCCTGACGGGCCGCCAGCGGCTGAGCCAGCAGTTCGGCCTGCCACTGGGGTGAGCGAACCTGGTTGCGGAAGAGTTGGTAGGCCGTGTCGGACAGGCACTGCGCGTCGCCGTGCACGAGCAGCCAGCGCTCGCCGAAGGCGGAGAGCAGGGTGGGGTCGGGCAGGGCGGTCATGCCGCAGTCGGCCAGCATGTCGGTGTCGACAAGGAAGTCGCGATTGCCATGCATGAAGAACAGGCCCAGCCGCTGGCTGGCTCGTTTCAGCATGGCAACACAGGAGGCTTCGAAGGGCTGGTGGCGCGAGTCGTCGCCGACCCAGACCTCGAAGATGTCGCCCAGCAGCAGCACCGCCTGCGCGGGTGTCTCGGCCAGATGCCTTTCAAGCCGGGCCAGGGTGCCCGGCGTGTCGGGCCCGAGATGCAGGTCGGACAGCAGGTCGACCTGCCGCCACTGCGCCGGTGCCGTCAGCGTAGGGATCAAACCTCGACGGCCTTCTCGATGACGACGTCCTCGACGGGCACGTCGCCATGGCCGCCGCGGCTGGCGGTCTTGCTCTTCTCGATCTTGTCGACGACGTCCTGGCCCTGGATCACCCTGCCGAACACGGCATAGCCCCAGCCCGACGGCGACTCGGACTTGAAGTCCAGGAAACCGTTGTTCGTCGTGTTGATGAAGAACTGCGCGGTGGCCGAGTGCGGCGCATTGGTGCGCGCCATGGCCAGCGTGTAGTGGGCGTTCTTCAGGCCGTTGTTGGCCTCGTTCTGGATCGGCGCCTCGGTGGGCTTTTGCTTCATGCCGGGCTCGAAGCCGCCGCCCTGGATCATGAAGCCCTTGATGACGCGGTGGAAGACCGTGCCGTCGTAGTGGCCGCTGCGCACGTAGGCGAGAAAGTTGGCGGCCGACAGCGGGGCCTTCTCGGCATCCAGCTCGATGAGGATGTCGCCGTGGTTGGTGGTGAACTTGACTTGGCTCATTTTTTGACGGGCTCGACGAGAGCCTTGGTGATGAAGATGGGCTTGACCGGCAGGTTCTCGTGCATGCCGGCCGGCTTGGTTTCTGCTGCGCGGATCTTGTCGACGACGTCCATGCCTTCGACGACCTGGCCGAAGACGGCATAGCCGCTGCGGGGCGCGTCGGGCTCGCCGTCGAGGAAGAGGTTGTCGACCACGTTGATGAAGAACTGCGACGTCGCCGAGTTCGGGTCACCCGTGCGGGCCATCGCCACGCTGCCGCGCAGATTGGACAGGCCGTTGTGCGACTCCAGCGGGATCGGCGGCTTGGTCGGGCGCTGGTTCAACTTGGCGTCGTAGCCGCCGGTCTGGACCATGAAGTTGGGAATGATGCGGTGGAAGATGACGCCGCTGTAATGGCCTGCCTTCACATACTGCAGGAAGTTGGCCACCGTCTTGGGCGCCTTCTCGGCGTCCAGCTGGATGCGGATGTCGCCTTCGGTCGTCTGCAGCTTGACGGTCTGGGCCGATGCGCCGGCGGCGGCCAGCAGGGCGGCGAGTAACAGTGCGGTCTTGGTCATGAAGGTGTTCAGCGGGTCTTGGGAGCGTCGCCGGTCAGGGCCAGCGTGCGGCTGATCTTGTTGGTCAGCGCCTCGCTGGGCGCCAGCGAGGTCTTCTGCGCATGCTGGTAGGCACGCAGCGCCAGGCGCACCAGCACGTCGCCCAGGTTCTCCTGGGCCTGGGCGTGCTCGGGCTGCAGGCGCAGGGCCTGTTCCAGCGCGACCTTGGCCTCGTCCAGCTCGCCGGCGGCGGCGTGCAGCACGGCGAGGTTGTTGTAGGGATCGGCCAGGTCGGGGAAGTCCTGGGTCAGGCCCGTGAAGATGCGCATGGCCTGGGCGCGGTCGCCCAGTTCCATGCGCATGACGCCGAGCGCGAAGCGCAGTTGCAGGTCGTCGGGTGTGCGCTTGAGCGCCTGCTCGATCTGGTCGACGGCCTGGGGCTTCTGGCCGGCCAGCCACAGGCGCTGGGCGCTCGCCAGGTCGTCGGCACGGGCCGGCGCGGCAGCCAGTGCGGCCAGCAGTAGTAGGAGGGGGAGGGGCAGTCGCATGAGGGTTGTAGCGGGGGGCGGCGTCAGGGTCGGCCGCTATACTGATTTCATTCTATGAGCCCCGCCTGGGCGGACCCGGTGCGGGGCTTCTTGTTGGTGGTTGCCCGCCAACGGTGCGCCCTTCTCTCCCATGTCCCTGCGCGTTTACAACTCCCTCAGCCGCAATCTCGAAGACTTCCAACCGCTCGTGCCCGGCCAGGTGCGCATGTACGTCTGCGGCATCACGGTCTACGACCTCTGCCACATGGGTCATCTGCGCATGAACATGGCGTTCGACGTCATCTACCGCTGGCTGCGCGCCAGCGGCCTGGGCGTCACCTATGTGCGCAACATCACCGACATCGACGACAAGATCATCAAGCGCGCCGTCGAGCGCGGCATCACGATCCGCCAGCTGACGGAAGAGATGACGGCGGCCATGCACGAGGACTTCGCCGCCGTGGGCCTGCTGCGCCCCGACCATGAGCCGCGCGCGACCGCCTATGTGCCGCAGATGCTGTCGCTGATAGCGCGGCTGGAAGACCGCGGCCTGGCCTACCGCGCCGAAGGTGGCGACGTGAACTACGCGGTGCGCAAGTTCGAGGGCTACGGCAAGCTCAGCGGCAAGAGCCTCGATGACCTGCGCGCCGGCGAGCGCGTGGCCGTGGACGACGGCAAGCTGGACCCGCTGGACTTCGTGCTCTGGAAAGCCGCCAAGGCCGAGGAGCCGGCCGATGCCAAGTGGGCCGCGCCCTTCGGCGAGGGCCGCCCGGGCTGGCACATCGAATGCTCGGCGATGAGCTGTGCGCTGCTCGGCGAGAGCTTCGACATCCACGGCGGTGGCGCGGATCTGCAGTTCCCCCATCACGAGAACGAGATCGCTCAGAGCCAGGGCGCCGGCTATCCGTTCGCAAGCTACTGGCTGCACAACGGCTTCCTGAACGTCGACGGCGAGAAGATGTCCAAGAGCCTGGGCAACTTCTTCACCATCCGCGACGTGCTGCAGAAGTTCGACGGCGAGACGCTGCGCTTCTTCATGCTGCGCACCCACTACCGCCGCCCGTTCAACTTCAGCGACTCGCATCTGGAAGACGCGCGCACGGCGCTCACCAGGCTTTACACGGCGCTGGACGCCGTGCCGCCGGCCGACGTGACCATCGACTGGAGCGAGCCCAGCGCCGCTGCCTTCAAGGCGGCCATGGACGAGGACTTCGGCACGCCCGGCGCCATCGCCGTGCTCTTCGACCTCGTCAACGAAGTCAACCGCGACCGCTCGCCGCAGCGGGCCGGCCTGCTGAAGGCGCTGGCCGGCGTGCTCGGCATCCTGCAGCAGGAGCCGCGCGCCTATCTGCAGGGCGGCTCGGGCGGTGATGCCGCCTGGATCGAGGAGCGCATCGCCGCGCGCGCCGCGGCCAAGGCGGCCCGCGATTTCGCCGGCGCCGATGCGATCCGCGCCGAGCTGTCGGCCAAGGGCATCACGCTGAAGGACGGCGCGGGCGGCACGACCTGGGTCAAGAGCTGATGGCGTCCAAGCATCCCGTCGAGGTCACGCCCGACTACTGGGACGAGGCCTGCAAGCACCTCGCCAAGCGCGACCGGGTGATGAAGAAGCTCATCCCCCAGTTCGGCGAGGCCCGCCTGCAGAGCCGTGGCGACGCCTTCGCGACGCTGGCGCGCTCCATCGTCGGCCAGCAGATCTCGGTCAAGGCCGCGCAGTCGGTCTGGACCCGCTGGGTCGCGCTGGCGCCGAAGTGCCAGCCCGCCAGCGTGCTGGCCCTGGGCGTGGACGAGCAGCGTGCCGCGGGCCTGTCGGCGCGCAAGGTCGAGTACCTGCGCGACCTGGCCGAGCACTTCGACGCCGGCCAGGTGCATGTGCGCCAATGGGCGCAGATGGACGACGAGGCCATCATCGAGGAACTGGTCGCCATCCGCGGCATCGGCCGCTGGACGGCCGAGATGTTCCTGATCTTCCACCTGATGCGCCCCAACGTGATGCCGCTGGACGACGTCGGCCTGCTCAAGGGCATCAGCACCAACTACTTCTCCGGCGAGCCGGTCTCCCGCGCCGAGGCGCGCGAGGTCGGCGACGCCTGGGCACCCTACCGCTCGGTGGCGGTTTGGTACATTTGGCGGAGCCTCGATCCGCTGCCTGTGGACTATTGAGGTCATTGTTCAACCACTCAGAGCGGGCCGAGCGCCGGGCCGCTCCCAAGCCGGCCCGCATCCCCTCGGGGGATCGGCCGGTGTACTCACCGGACGAGGGGCTCCATTGAGCAAGAAACACTTTCTGGAATTCGAGCAGCCGATCGCCGAGCTCGAGACCAAGATCGAAGAACTGCGCTATGTGCAGAGCGAGTCGGCCGTCGACATCTCGGAAGAGATCGACCGCCTCTCCAAGAAAAGCCAGCAGCTGACCAAGGAGGTCTACGCGAGCGTCGCGCCTTGGCAGGTCTACCAGGTGGCCCGCCACCCGCAGCGCCCGCAGACGCTGGATTACTGCAACGAGGTCTTCACCGAGTTCCAGGAGCTTCATGGCGACCGCCACTTCGCCGACGACGCGGCCATCGTCGGCGGCATTGCGCGCTTCAACGGCCAGGCCTGCATGGTCATCGGCCACCAGCGCGGCAGCGACGCCAAGGAGCGCACGCTGCGCAACTTCGGCATGCCGCGCCCCGAGGGCTACCGCAAGGCCCTGCGCCTGATGAAGCTGGCCGAGAAGTTCGGCCTGCCGGTCTTCACCTTCATCGACACCATGGGTGCCTACCCCGGCATCGGTGCCGAGGAGCGCGGCCAGAGCGAGGCCATCGGCCGCAACATCCTCGAGATGGCGCAGCTGGAAGTGCCCATCATCGCCACCATCATCGGCGAGGGCGGCTCGGGCGGCGCGCTGGCCATCGGCGTCGCCGACCAGGTGCTGATGCTGCAATTCGCGGCCTACTCCGTCATCTCGCCCGAGGGCTGCGCCTCCATCCTGTGGAAGAGCAGCGAGCGCGCGTCCGACGCGGCCGAGGCCCTGGGCATCACGGCCCACCGCCTGAAGGCCATGGGCCTGATCGACAAGATCGTCAGCGAACCCGTCGGCGGCGCTCACCGCGACGCCAAGCAGATGGCGTCCAACCTGAAGCGCGCGTTGAACGACGCGCTGCGCCAGGTCAGCGACCTCAAGACCCGCGAACTGCTGGACCGCCGCTACGAACGCCTGCAGGCCTATGGCCGATTCGGCGACACCAAGAACCGGTGATGCGGTAGCCGTCGCCTTCAGCGGCGGCCTCGATTCCACGGCGCTGCTGCATGCCGTCACCCGTGCGGTGACGGGGCAGCGGGTCATTGCCCTCCATGTCCACCATGGCCTGCAGCCGCAGGCCGATGCCTGGGCCGCGCACTGCGAGCGCATCGCACGGCAACTCGGCGCCGGCTTCGCCTGCACGCGGCTGAGCGGCTCGCCCGCGCGCGGCGACAGCGTCGAGGCCTGGGCCCGCGCAGGTCGTCACCGCGCGTTGCACGACATGGCGCTGGCGGCCGGCGCCGACCTGCTGCTGCTGGCCCACCACCGCCAGGACCAGGCCGAGACCTTTCTGCTGCAGGCCCTGCGCGGCGCCGGCACGGCCGGCCTGGCCGGCATGCCGAGGCAGCAGTGGCGGGACGGTCTGTGCTGGGCGCGGCCCTGGCTGGACCATCCGCGCGACCTGATCCGCGCCTATGCCGAGCAGCACGGGCTGCGCTGGATCGAAGACCCGAGCAATGCCGACACGCGCTTTGCCCGCAACCGTCTGCGCCAGACGCTGTGGCCGGCCTTCCCGGGGGCCGAGGCCGGCCTGGCCCAGGCCGCGCGCTGGGTCCAGCAGGCCGACGAACTGGCCGCCGAGGTCGCGGCGGCCGACCTCGCGAGCCTGTCGACGCCCGAACGTCTGGACCTGGCCGCGCTGTCCCGCCTTTTGCCCGCGCGCGCCAGCAATGCGCTGCGTGCCTGGCTCGCCCGGCACATGGCCGCGCCCGCCAGCCTGGTCGAGCGGCTGCGGACCGAATGGCATCCCGGCACGACGGCGTCTTGGCCTGCGCCAGGCGGGGCGCTGCATGCCTACCGCGGCGGGCTCTTCTGGGCGCCGGGAAGCTGCGAGCCTCCGCCGCCCTCGGCCATCGACCTGAGCCGCCCCGGCCTGCACTCCCAGCCCGGCTGGCAGGGTGCCTGGCTCGTCGAGCCGGCCTCGCCCGGCATCCCGCCCGCGCGGCTTGCCCGCCTGACGCAGCGTGCCCGGGCCGGTGGCGAGCAGTTCCAGCGCGCGCCGGCTTCGGTGCCGCGCAGCCTGAAGAAGGCCTGCCAGGAGGCCGGCCTGCCGCCGTGGCGGCGTGGCGGGCCGCTGTTGTTCGACGAGGCCGGCCTGATCGCGGTCGCCGGCCTGGGCATGGACGCCCGTGCCTTCGCCGAAAAAGATGCGCCTCAGCTTGCCGTGCGCTGGCAGGAGGATTCAGCCTTGCTGCAGAGCGAAGGCGAAGCCAGGGTTGCCGCATAAAATCGGGGGTTTGCGAGCATGCCGTCCCGGCGGCTCCGTCTTCAGCCTTCGCTCAATCTCATGGCTCTGATCGTCCACAAGTACGGCGGCACCTCGATGGGTTCCACCGATCGCATTCGCAACGTCGCGAAGCGCGTCGCCAAATGGGTGCGCGCCGGCCACCAGATGGTGGTCGTGCCCTCGGCGATGAGCGGCGAGACCAACCGCCTGCTGGGCCTGGCCAAGGAGTTGTCGCCGGCCAGCACCACGCCCGAGGTCATGCGCGAGCTCGACATGATCGCGGCCACCGGCGAGCAGGTTTCGGTGGGCCTGCTGGCCATCGCGCTGCAGGCCGAGGGCGTGCCCTCGGTCAGCTACACGGGCTGGCAGGTGCCGGTGTCGACCGACTCGTCCTACACCAAGGCCCGCATCGAGAGCATCGACGACAAGCGCGTGCGCGAGGACCTCGCGGCCGGCAGGGTCGTCGTCGTCGCCGGCTTCCAGGGCATCGATGCCGACAACAACATCACGACGCTGGGCCGCGGTGGCTCCGACACCTCGGCCGTGGCCATCGCCGCGGCGATGAAGGCCGACGAGTGCCTCATCTACACCGACGTGGACGGCGTCTACACGACCGACCCGCGCATCGTCCCCGAGGCGCGCCGCCTGCACACCATCAGTTTCGAAGAGATGCTGGAGATGGCCTCGCTGGGCTCCAAGATCCTGCAGATCCGCTCGGTGGAGTTCGCCGGCAAGTACCGCGTGCCGCTGCGCGTGCTGTCCAGCTTCACGCCCTGGGACATCGACATCAACGAGGAAGCCAAGTCCGGCACCCTGATCAGTTTTGAAGAGGACGAAAAAATGGAACAAGCCGTCGTGTCGGGCATTGCCTTCAACCGTGACGAGGCCAAGGTGACGCTGCTCGGCGTGCCCGACAAGCCCGGCATCGCCTTCCAGATCCTCGGCCCCGTGGCCGAGGCCAACATCGACATCGACGTCATCATCCAGAACGTCTCCCACGACGGCAAGACCGACTTCTCCTTCACCGTGCACCGCAACGACTACGCGCGCACGATGGAGCTGCTGCAGAACACCGTCGGCCCGGCCACCAATGCCGCCAAGGTCATGGGCGACCCCAAGATCTGCAAGGTCTCCATCGTCGGCATCGGCATGCGCTCGCACGTCGGCGTGGCCAGCAAGATGTTCCGCGCGCTGAGCGAGGAGGGCATCAACATCCAGATGATCTCCACGAGCGAGATCAAGACCAGCGTCGTCATCGACGAGAAGTACATGGAGCTGGCCGTGCGCGCGCTGCACAAGGCCTTCGATCTGGACCAGGAACAGGCGGGCGCCTGATTTTTCCCGGGAGGCCGCCGCGCCTGGTATAGAATGCGCGGCTGTGCTGGAGTCGTGACCGAGTGGCCGAAGGTGCTCCCCTGCTAAGGGAGTATGTGGGCAAAACCTGCATCGAGGGTTCGAATCCCTCCGACTCCGCCAACCAGCCTGTAAACGCCTCCTTCGAGCGGCGTTTTTCTTTGGCGCCGGTTCGCAAGGCGCACCCCAATCTGGCAGCAAAGCCGGCGCCCCAAGGATGGGGCGTCCGGGTGCCGAGGCCGTCCCGGATTACTTGCCGATTTCCTTGCTGACCTTGTTCTCCTGTTGGTTCAGCACCTTCTGCTCACCCTTGGTGATGTGACCGCCGTTCTGCGACGCCATGTCGCGCTCTTCCTGGCGGATCTGGTGATCCTGCTTGTGCAGCTTGTGGGCCTCCGCCTTGGTCATTTCGCCTTCCTTGACCTCCTGGCTGATGCGCTTGTCCTGGTTCTCCAGGCGCTGGTTCACCTCGGCGCGGCGCGGATGCTCCTTCTTCCAGTTGCCGGCCGGGGCGGACGTGGCGCCCTGGGCGAAGCTGGCAGCGGCGGTGATGGACAGCAGGGTGGTGACGATCAAGGACTTCTTCATGTGCGGCTCCATGGGTTGCTGAGGATGTTGCCCAGTTCGGTGGGCGCCTCGTCAAGAGGTGCGATGTAAACCGTCCGGCGTCGATCGCGGTGCACAGCCCATCCGTAAAGAAGCGCAATGATGTTTGGCGCTTCGTGCTTCAGTTCGGCGCGACGCGGGCGGCGCCAAAGTCCGCGAAGGCCCGGACCTTGGCCGGCACGCGGTGCGCATGCGGCAGCACGGCGAACACCGGCTCCAGCCGGCCCGCCGACAAGGCCGGGCGCAAGGCCAGCTCGAAGGGCCGCGAGAGGCCGCCGCCATGGATTGCCGCGTCGATGGCGCCGGCACCGTCCCGCACGGCAAGCTTGGCGGTGGGCGCGATGATGCGGACCTCATCCCCGCGGCGCAAATCCCAGCGCAGCGCCGAGTCCTCGTTGCGCATCGTGTGGGCGATGGCGTCGTGGCTGGCGATGTCCTCGGGCTGCCGGGGCCGGCCGCGGCGTTGCAGATAGCCGATCGACGCTGGGCCACGACTGCCGCGAGCTGTCGGGCGGCCTGAGCCTCGCGCAGGTGGAGCGGGGCATCGACGGCGACCGCGATCCGGACGGACGGCCGCCGGCTGATCGCCGCGGAGCAGAACGCCGATCTCGCCGCCGATGCGCGGCTGCGCCTGGCCGATGGCGGAGGTCGGGCATGAGGCCAGGCGCTGGGGCCGTCTTGTCGAGGCGGCGCATGCCAGGCTCGACCCGCGTGCACTGAGCCCCTCGCGCCGGCAACAAATTCACGCTTGAAGGCGCGGCGGCGGTCCGCCTCCGCCGGATGGCGGATGGCCTGCCCCCGGCACCCGTTCTGAAATCCGCCCCGGCTCGGCCGACATCGCCCGCCCATCATCAGAACCAAGAGAGGTGAATTTGACTACATCCGCTACGGGCCTGGCCCGACACCTGGTCGTCATCGCGATTCCCGCCACCCTGGTCGCCTGTGGCGGCGGCAGCGGCGGCGAAGCTCCCCCGCAGACCCCCACCGCCGCACTGGCCGTCAGCGGCACGGCGGCCACCGGCGCCGCGATGGCGAACGCGGCCATCACCATCAGCTGCGCGGCTGGCACCGCCACCGCGACGGCCGGCACGGACGGCAAGTTCTCGGCCAGCATCACCGGCGGTGCGCTGCCCTGCGTGCTGACCGCGACGAGCAGCGACAAGAGCCTCGAACTGCATTCGCTGATCCCCGGCACCAGCACCGGCAGCGCCAGCGCGACGGCCAACATCACGCCGCTGAGCGAGCTGCTGATCGCGAAGTACGCGGGCACGGACCCCAAGGCCTTCGTCACCGGCTTCAGCGCGGTCACGGCCATCAAGGCCAGCGACATCACCACGGCGCAGACCGCGCTGCTGGGCACGCTGAAGACGGCGGGCGTCGACACGACCAAGGCCGCCGACATCCTGGCCGGCGCCATCGTGGCAGGCAGCAAGACGGACTACGACGGCGTGCTGGAGCAGTTGAAGGCCACGCTCGCCAGCGCTGGCGCGTCGCTGACCGACCTGAGCACTGCCGTGCAGAGCGCGAGCAAGAGCAGCGACACGACGGCCGGTGCCACCCTCACGACCCTGCTGGCGCCGGCCGCTTCGGACTGCCCGGGCCTGAAGACCGGCACGCTGCGCGTCGTGAACTTCGACACCACCGACCCCGCGCAGGCAAGCTACCGGGTCAGCGTGGATGCCGCCGGGCTGACCGCCACCGTCGGCAGCACGAAATTCACGCTGACCAAGAACGCCGCCTGCGACTACACCGCGAGCGCCGCCGGCGCCACGGCCACGCGCGTGCTGGTGGCCCGTTCCGGCATGGCCGTGCTGCTGCAGTCGGGCGGCGTCTCCGGCGTCGCGATCCCGGAGCAGCGGCTCGACGTCGCCGCGCTGGCGGGCAGCTACAACCGCGTGACCTACGCCAAGGGCTTCGACAGCTTCATCGGCGACTTCGGCGTCACCAAGTTCAGGGCCGACGGCTACAACGGCCCGGCGGACGGCAGCGACTCGGGCATCTTCAACTGCCCGGCCGGCTATGGCGCCTGCACGGCGGACACTCAGAAGAAGGGCACGCTGAAACCGAATTCGGCCGGCGGCTTCGACTACGTCGAGCCGACGGGCACGGTCTCGACGCGCGGCTTCGCCTTCCGCAGCGCCTCGGGCCGCACCTTCATCCTGGGCTGGGATCCCGTTTCCGGCGCGGTCAACGTGCTGACCAGCCAGGACAAGCTGACCCTGCCCACCGCCGGCAAGGTGTCGAACTTCTGGCAGTTCACGGTGAGGCCAGCCACGGGCATCGGCGCCGTGACCGAGGACTCCAACACGGTGGCCAAGGTCGATGCGACGGCCGGCACCGTGACGCGCCAATACTCGGCCACCACCAATGACGGCCACTTCGACACGCTGGCCTTCAACCCGGTGGATGCGACCCAGCTCAGCTTCGCGGGCGCGCGCTACCGCGATCCCAAGCTCTGCACGGACGCGCAGGGCGCCGCCTATGCCAAGTGCAGCAGCGTCATCCAGCTGCCGTTCGAAGGCATCGTCGTGACGGTGAGCACCGTGAACGCGAATCGCTTCGTGGCGGTCTCCATCGACAAGCCCTGAGCCCGGACGGTGGTGGGGCCGGGCGCAAGCAGAATGCGCCCGGTCTGCATCACCGCCCCATGCACAACATGCCCGACGCCACCCTGCCACTGCACGAGGCCATCGCCCGCGAGAAGCGGCGCGCGCTGACGGAGGGCACGGTGGCCGATGCGCTCGGCTCCGTGGGCGGCGTCTTCGTCGTCCTTTGCGTGGCCTATGCCCACAGCGCCCATTTTGCGCTGCTGGCCTGGGCCTGCGGCATGCTGCTCGTGCTGGCCGGGCAGTTCGCCTTCCCGCGGCTGATGGCGCGAGCCTCGCAGCAGCGCTTCCTGTCCGGCTATGCCGCGCTCGGCGTGGTGCTCGGCCTGGCCTGGGCCTCCTGCGCGGTGCTGGTGCGGCCCGACAACTTCGGCTTCGAGGCCTTCGTCGTGCTGGCGCTGTGCGTGGTCTTCACGGCAGGCAGCGTCTTCAACGCCCACCACCTGCCCATGCTCTACGGCTTCCAGATCGCCGGGCAGGGGACGCTGGCCCTCATCTACGCGTTGCGCGGCGGCACGCTCAACTGGGGCATCGCGGCCGGCTTCGCCATCCTGATGTGGACGCTGATCGGTTATGGCCGCGCCTTCCACCGCGGCTTCGTGCGGGCCATCGAACTCGGCTTCGAGAACGCCCGCCTCGTCGGCGAGCTGACCGCCAAGACGCAGGCGCTGGAACAGGCCAACCTGGCCAAGACGCGCTTCCTCGCGTCGGCCAGCCACGACCTGCGCCAGCCCCTGCATGCGATGAGCCTGCTGATCGGCCTGCTCGGCGAACGCGCCCGCGGCCTCGGTGTCGAGGATCTGGTGCAGCGCATCGGCCAGTCCACCGAGGCGATGGAGTCGCTGCTCAACGGCATCCTCGACATCTCGCGGCTGGACGCCGGCGTCGAGCGCCCCGAGCCCGTGGCGCTGCCGGTGCAGGAGCTGCTGGCGGGCATCGAACGCCAGTTCGCGCCGCTGGCCGCGGCGCGCGGCCTGAGCCTGCGCACGCATGCGGCCGCGCATTGGGTGCGCAGCGACCGCGCGCTGCTGGCGCGCATGCTGGACAACCTCGTCGCCAACGCGCTGCGCTACACCGAGCGGGGCGGGGTGCTCGTCGGCGTCCGGCCCCACGGCGATGGGCTGGCCTTCGAGGTCTGGGACAGCGGCATCGGCATCCCGGCCGACCAGTTCGACGCGGTCTTCCAGGAGTTCGTGCAGCTGCACAACCCGCAGCGCGACCGCAGCCTGGGCCTCGGCCTGGGCCTGTCCATCGTCAGGCGCACGGCCGAGCTGCTGGGCCATCGCGTGGAGCTGTGCTCGCGCCACGGGCGGGGCTCGAGGTTCCGCGTCATCGTGCCGCGCGGCGCGCCGGCCTCCGCGGCCGAGCCCGCGCTGGCTGGGGCGCGGCAGGCCGAGCCCGTTGCCGGCCTGCGCGTCCTCGTCATCGACGACGAGGCGCCCATCCGCTTCGCGCTGCAGGGCCTGCTGGATGCCTGGGGCTGCGAGGGCGTGGTCGCGCGCGATGGCGCCGACGCGCTGGCCCGGCTGGACGACGGCCTGCCCGTGCCGGACGCCATCCTGTGCGACTACCGCTTCGAGCAGGGCACCGGCGTCGAGTGGGTGGGTCGGCTGCGGGAGCGACTGGGTGCGGACGTGCCGGCCCTGATCGTGACCGGCGACGTGACGGCCAGCCAGCTCATCGACATCGCGGCCAGCGACCTGCCGGTCATGCACAAGCCGGTCAGCCCCGCGGCGCTGCGGGCCTGGCTGGGGCGGGTGGCGCTGACGGCGCGCCCGGCCGTTTCAGGCTGACTCGGGCCGCGCATCCAGCCGCAGGCCCAGCCGGGCCGCGGCGACGACGGCCTGGGTGCGCGAGGTCGCGTCGAGCTTGCGGTAGATGACCTCGAGATGGGTCTTCACGGTCGACTCGGCGATGCCGAGGTCGCGGCTGATGGCCTTGTTGCTCTTGCCCTCGATCAGCAGGCGCAGCACGGCGCTCTGGCGCGGCGAGATGCCGAGCGCCTCGGTCGGCGTGCGCGGGGGCGTGGCGGCGTCCGCGCCGAAGGCCGCGGGCAGCACGACGCCGCCATCCAGCACCGTGCGCATGGCCGCGAGCATGGCCCCGGTCTGCGAGGTCTTGGGCACGAAGCCGGCCGCACCGGCCTCGATGGCACCGACGACGAACTCGGCCGCATCGCTGGCCGACAGCACGACATAGCGCGGCCCCGGCGCCTGCGCGCGCAACCGGGTCAGCGTGGCCAGGCCGTCGCTGTCGGGCAGCGACAGGTCGAGCACGACGAGGGCGATGCCGGGCGCTTCGGCCAGGCGTGCCGCGGCCTGTTCGAGGCTGCCGGCCTGCAGCAGCTGCCAAAACGGGAACTGGTGGGCCAGCAGCAGCGCCAGCCCTTCGCGGAACAGGGGGTGGTCGTCGACGAGAAGCGCTTGGGTCTGCAAGATCGGCCCGCTGGTCAGTGGATGGGTGAGTCTAGGCGTAGCGCGTCGCGCGGCCCTCGCGGACGAACGCCCATAGCCGCAGGCCCAGGCCTTGCGCGGTCGAGATCGCGAGGCTGCTGGGCGCCGAGACGCAGGCCAGCAGGCCGATGCCGGCCATCGCGGCCTTGTGCACCAGCTCGTGGCTGGCGCGGCTGGACATCGCGACGAAGCCGGGCGCCGGGTCGCCGGGGGCGGCGGCGCGCGCGCCGATCAGCTTGTCGAGGGCGTTGTGCCGGCCCACGTCCTCGCGCGCCAGGCGCAGCGCGCCGTCCAGCGCGCACCAGGCCGCTGCATGCAGGCCGCCGCAGCGCGCATTCAGCACCTGGGCGCGGTGCAGTTCGGCCATCGCGCGCGCCAGTGCGCCCGGCGCCAGCTCAGGCGCCTGCACCGGCGCCGGCTGCAGCGAGTTGAAGTCCGCCAGGCTCTCCAGCCCGCACAGGCCGCAGCCGGTGCGGCCGGCCAGTTGGCGGCGGCGCAGCTTCAGACCCTGCTCGCGCACGGCGGTCACCGTCAGCGCCAGCTCGATGCCGTCGGCACGGGCCTCGGTCTCGATGTCCAGCAGCTCGCCGCGGTGGGCGATCCATCCCTCGGCCAGCGCAAAGCCGAGCGCAAAGTCCTCCAGGTCGGCCGGCGTGGCCAGCATGACGGCCTGGGACACGCCGTTGACGGTCAGCGCCACCGGCATCTCGACGGCGATCTCCTCGTCGGCCGTGCCGCCCGGCGGGCGCAGCCTGAGCAGGGCTTCGGTCGGGCGAAGGGATTCGTGCCGCATAGGGTCGCGATGATAGGAGGAGCGCCGGGGGGAGGGGGCGAAGCCGTGCGCGATGATCGCGCCTCCATTTCGCCACCGTCCGCCGGAGCCCAGCCGTGTACATGCCCGCCCACTTCAGGTCCACCGACTTCGAGCATGCACTGCGCCTCGTGGCCGAGCATCCGCTGGCCCTGCTGGTGGGGCCGGATGCCCAGGGGCAGAGCTTCGGCAGCCATCTGCCGCTGGTGGCGGCCGATGAGGGCGAGGGTTTCGCGCTCGAAGGCCATATGGCGCGCGCCAACCCGCACTGGGGCTGGCTGTCGCAGCAGCGGCAGGTGCTGGCCGTCTTCAGCGGCCCGGGCGCCTACGTCAGTCCCGGCCACTACGAGTCGGTGAAGAACGTGCCGACCTGGAACTACGCGGCCCTGCATGCCTACGGCGAGGTCGAGCTGATCGACGGCGCGGCCGACAAGGACGGCCTGCTCAAGCGCCTGATCGGGCGTTTCGAGCCCGGCTACGCCGAGCAGTGGCGCAGGCTGCCGGAGGATTTCCAGCACAAGCTGCTGGGCGCCATCGTCGGCTTTCGCATCCGCGTGACGCGCTGGGAGCTCAAGCTGAAGATGAGCCAGAACCGCGCGGCGACCGAACGCCAGCGCATCCGCGCGGCGCTGGCCGCCTCCGGGCGGGCCGAGGACCGCGCCACGGCCGAGTGGATGGCGCGGCTGGAACGGGCTTACATGCCGGAGTAGTTCGGCCCGCCGCCGCCCTCGGGCGTGACCCAGACGATGTTCTGCGTCGGATCCTTGATGTCGCAGGTCTTGCAGTGCACGCAGTTCTGCGCGTTGATCTGCAGCCGCTCGCCGCTGCCGCCTTCATTCGGCACGAACTCGTAGACGCCCGCCGGGCAGTAGCGGCTCTCGGGGCCGGCGTACTTGGCGAGGTTGACCTGCACCGGCACCGACGCGTCCTTCAGCGTCAGGTGGGCCGGCTGGTTTTCCTCGTGGTTGGTGTTGGAGATGAACACCGACGAGAGGCGGTCGAAGGTCAGCTTGCCGTCCGGCTTGGGGTAGGCGATGGGCCGGCACTCGGCCGCCGGGCGCAGCGCGGTGTTGTCGGCCTTGTGGTTGTGCAGGGTCCACGGCGGGTTGGCGACGCCCAGCTTGGGCAGCAGCCATTGCTCGATGCCGGTCATCAGCTGGCCGGTCGTCTTGCCCTTCTTGAACCAGAGCTTGAAGTTGCGGGTCTGCTGCAGCTCTTCGTTCAGCCAGCTCTTCTCGAAGGCTTCGGGGTAGGCGGCCAGCTCGTCCTGGGCGCGGCCGGCTTCCAGCGCAGGCGCCAGGGCCTCGGCGCAGAGCATGCCGCTCTTGATGGCCGCGTGGCTGCCCTTGATGCGGGCCGCGTTCAGGTAGCCGGCGTCGCAGCCGACCAGCGCACCGCCCGGGAACACGGTCCTGGGCAGGGCCTGCGGCGTGCCGTTGTTGATCGCGCGGGCGCCGTAGCCGATGCGCTTGCCGCCCTCGATGTGGGCGCGGATGGCCGGGTGGGCCTTCCAGCGCTGCATCTCCTCGAAGGGGCTCAAATACGGGTTGTCGTAGTCCAGGCCGATGACGAAGCCCAGCGTGACCTTGTTGCCGTCCAGGTGGTAGAGGAAGCCGCCGCCGAAGGTGTCGCCTTCCATCGGCCAGCCGGCCGTGTGCACCACCTTGCCGGGCTGGGCCTTGTCGGCGTGGATCTCCCACAGCTCCTTGATGCCGATCGCGTAGGTCTGCGTGTCCTTGCCCTCGGTCAGCTTGAACTTCGAGAGCAGCTGCTTGCCCAGGTGGCCGCGCGCGCCTTCGGCAAAGATCGTGTACTTGCCGAGCAGCTCCATGCCGAGTTGGAAGTTGTCGCCGGGCTCGCCGTCCTTGGTGATGCCCATGTTGCCGGTGGCCACGCCCTTCACGCGGCCTTGGTCGTCGTAGAGCACCTCGGCGGCGGCGAAGCCCGGGAAGATCTCGACGCCCAGGGCTTCGGCCTGGCTGGCCATCCACTTGACGACGTCGGACAGGCTGATGACGTAGCAGCCGTGGTTGTGGAAGTTGCGCGGCACGAGAAAATCGGGCGTGCGCGAACTGCCGGTCTCGCTCAGGAAGAGCACGTCGTCGCCGGACACGGGCTGGTTCAGCGGCGCGCCCAGCTCCTTCCAGTTCGGGAACAGCTCGGTGATGGCACGCGGGTCCATGACGGCGCCGGACAGGATGTGGGCGCCGGGCTCCGAGCCCTTCTCGAGCACGACGACGCTGGCGTCGGGCCGCAGCTGCTTCAGGCGGATGGCCGTGGCGAGGCCCGCCGGCCCGCCGCCGACGACGACCACGTCGTACTCCATGGACTCGCGGGGGCCGAACTGGGCCAGGATTTCTTCGGATGTCATTGCCGGGTCTCCGTCAGCTTGGATTTCCGCGCGATTCTAGAGAGGCTGGGCCGCGAATCGAACGATCGTGCTTTTTTAGTGCGGGCAGCCTAGGGCCTGTTCACACGACGGCAACGCGACCCATTGCCGTCGTGCGAACAGGCCCTGACCGGTAGGATCGGTGCAACCCACTCCCAAGGCAGTCCCATGAGCTACTCCATCAATCTCGAAGGCCGTGTGGCCCTGATCACCGGCGCGTCCAGCGGCCTGGGGTCGCAGTTCGCGCGCACGCTGGCCCAGGCCGGCGCCTGCGTCGTGCTGGCCGGCCGCCGCGTCGAGCGCCTGAAGGATCTGCGCGCCGAGATCGAAGGCCGCGGCGGCGATGCCCATGTCGTGCAGCTCGACGTGACCGACGTGGCCAGCATCAAGGCCGCCGTGGCCCATGCCGAGACCGAGGTCGGCACGCTGGACATCCTCATCAACAACTCTGGCGTCAGCACGACGCAGCGCCTCACCGACGTCAGCGAGAACGACTACGACTATGTGATGGACACCAACACGCGCGGCGCCTTCTTCGTCGCGCAGGAGGTGGGCAAGCGCATGCTGGCCCGCGCGCGCGGCGCGGCGCCGGGCACCTTCATCGGCGGGCGCATCGTCAACGTGGCCTCGATGGCCGGCCTGCGCGTGCTGGGCCAGATCGGCGTCTACGCGATGAGCAAGGCCGCCGTCATCCACATGACCCGCGCGATGGCGCTGGAGTGGGGCAAGTACGGCATCAACGTGAACGCGATCTGCCCCGGCTACATCGACACCGAGATCAACCACCACCACTGGGACACGGAGCAGGGCAGGAAGCTCGTCGAGCTGCTGCCGCGCAAGCGCGTGGGCCAGCCCAGGGATCTCGACACGGCGCTGCTGATGCTGTGCGCGAACGAGAGCCACTTCATCAACGGTGCCGTGATCCAGGCCGACGACGGCTTCGGCGTCTGATGTTCAAGCGAGACCTGACCCCGCTGGAGGCCCGCGTCCTCGCCGTCCTCGTCGAGAAGGAATCCACCGTGCCGGACAGCTACCCGCTGTCGGCCAACGCGCTGACCGCCGGCTGCAACCAGAAGACGGCGCGCGACCCGGTCATGGACGTGGGCGAGGCCGAGGTGCTGGCCACCGTGGAGGAACTGAAGTCGCTCAGCCTCGTCAACACCGTCAGCGGCAGCCGCGTGCTGCGCTACGAGCACAACTTCGCGCGGGCCTTGAGCGTGCCCGGTGCCGCGATGGCCCTGCTGGCCCAGCTGATGCTGCGCGGCCCGCAGACGGCGGCCGAGCTGCGGCAGAACACCGAGCGCCTGCACCGCTTTGCCGATGTGTCGTCGGTGGATGGCTTCCTGGAGGAACTGGCCGCGCGCGAGCCGCCGTTCGCCGTCAAGCTGCCCAAAGCGCCGGGTGCCCGCGAGGCGCGCTGGGCGCATCTGCTGTGCGGGCCGGTCGCATCCGTCGAACAGGCCGTGGCGGCAGCGTCGCCGCGCGACGAGGAGCTGGCGTTGCAGAAGGCCGAGCTGGCGGCGGTCAAGGCGGAGCTGGCCTCGCTGCGCGAGCTGGTCTTGCGCATGGCGGCCGAGCAGGGCCTGTCCGCCTGAGGCCGCGAGGTTTCACGCTGATCGAGTTGATGGTGGCCTGCGCCATCGCGGCCATCCTGGCATGCTTGGGTGCCCCGTCGTTGAAAGCCGCCACCATGAGATACAGCGTCCCCGCCGCCAAGAAGCTGACCTACGAGTGCCGCATCCCGATGCGCTGGGGCGACATGGACGCGATGGGCCACGTCAACAACACGCTCTATTTCCGCTACCTGGAGATCGCGCGCGTCGACTGGCTCACGCAGATCGGCGCGCCGCCCAACCCGGGCGGGCAGGGGCCGGTCATCGTCAACGCCTTCTGCAACTTCTACCGCCAGCTCAAATGCCCGGGCGAGGTGCTTGCGAAGCACTACGTCAGCGACCCGGGCCGCACCAGCTTCGAGACCTGGATCACGCTGGAGCGCGCCGACGAGCCCGGCACCCTCTACGCCGAGGGCGGCGCGACGACGCTGTGGTTCGACGCGCAGACCGACAAGGCCATTGCCTTGCCGGACTGGCTGCGCGGAGTCGTCGGCTGACCGGCGGCAGGCGCACGTCGCGCCGACCCAGGCGCGGCGGTCGCGCGGGTCGGCGGGCTCCCGCGGGTGGATCCGGGGCGAGTGCGTCATCCAGCCTCTGTCATCATGCGCGGTCTGATTGAGGAGGACGCTGGGCATGAGGGCATGGATCTGGGCGGGTTGGGCGGCGATGGCGGTGGCCTTGGGGGCGCAGGCGGCGCCGCCGACGGTGGCGCCGGCCGCGAGCGCGCCGCAGGGCTTCAAGCTGTTCCGGCCGTCCGCGCCTGCGTCGGCGGCCCGCGGCGCGCTGCCTGCCCCGGCCAAGCCCGCGGCGGCCGCCTCGGCCGCGGCGGCCCCGGTGCCCGCGGTCGTCGATGCCGAACCCGCCATCCGCGGCTACGCCGTCCCCATCGGCGGCGCGCTCAAGGCGGACAACGAGGAGGTCTGGCAGCGCATCGTCCATCTCGCAGGCGGCAAGGGCGCGCGCTTCGTCGTTTTCGGCACGGCCAGCGAAGACCCCGAAGCCAGCGCCAAGCAGGTGGTGGACCTGCTGCAGCGCCGCGGCGCCATCGCCGAGGCCCTGCCCGTGGCGCCGAAGTTCCTGTGGGTGGACCTGAACAAGGTCGTGCGTGACCCGGCGCTGATCGCCAAGGTCAAGGCCGCCAAGGGCATCTTCTTCACCGGCGGCACGCAGGAGCGCATCGTCGACGTGCTGCAGCCGGGCGGCCAGAGCACGCCGATGCTGGAAGCCATCTGGGACGTCTACCGCAAGGGCGGCGTCGTGGTGGGCACATCGGCCGGCGCGGCCATCATGAGCACCGTGATGTTCCGCGACGCGCCCAGCGTCATCAACATCCTGAAGGGCCGCTTCGTCGACGGCAAGCAGATCGACCGAGGTCTCGGCTTCGTCGGCCCCAATCTGTTCGTCGACCAGCACTTCCTCAAGCGCGGCCGCTTCGGTCGCATGATCCCGCTGATGATGGCCAAGGGCTACAAGATCGGCCTGGGCGTGGACGAGAACACGGCGGCCATCATCCGCGGCGACGAGATCGAGATCATCGGCGACCGCGGCGCGCTGGTCGTCGACCTGACCGAGGCCAGGACCGATGCGGCGCTGGGCGCCTTCAACGTGCAGGGCGCGCGCCTGTCCTACCTGGAGCATGGCGACCGCTACCACCTGCGCGCGCGCGCCACGACGCCGTCGGCGCCCAAGCTGCGCGGCGAGCTGCACGATGCCGAGTCGCCCGGCTTCAAGCCCTACTACACCGACGACGTCTTCCACCTCGACATGCTGGGCGACTCGACCATCTCCAACGCGATGAGCCGGCTGATCGACAGCGCGCGCCGGGAGGTCAAGGGCCTGGCCTTCGACGTGCTGCCGCGCGCCAACGACCCGCTGGCCGAACTGGGCTTCCTGTTCCGCGTCTACAAGGGCCCGGACTCGCTGGGCTGGAGCACCGAGGAGTTCGGCGGCGAGCAGTTCACGGTGGCCAACCTCTACCTCGACATCAGCCCGGTGCGGCTGCCGATGCCGCTGTACGGCGGCTGGGGGCCACCCAGGCCGCCGGAGGCGGCGAACCCGGCGGCGTCCGCCGGGGCTGCGGGCGTGCCGGCTCCGCGCTGAGCGCCGCGGGTTTCCTGCCAAGATATCAGCCCCTCCGATTTCCCATCGCCCGGCCGGCTGGCCGGGCTCCTGAGCCGATCTTGACCTCCAACGCCCCGGCCGGCACCGTCATCGCCATCGGCGGTGCCCTCAAGCCCGACAGCGACGCCGTCTGGCAGCGCCTCGTCGACGAAGCCGGCGGCGCGGGTGCGCCCATCGCCGTCTTCCCGACGGCGGCCTACGAACCCGAACGCGTCGCCGCGCAGATCGTCGCGGCGCTGGAGCGCTGCGGCGCCCGCGCCGAGGTCGTGCCGGTCGCACCCCATCTGCAGGGCGTCGACCTGCAGGCGCGGCTGAACGACCCGGCGCTGATCGCCCGCGTCGCCGCCAGCCGCGCCGTGTTCTTCTCCGGCGGCGCACAGGAATACATCGTCGACACGCTGCAGCCCGGCGGGCGGGCCACGGCCATGCTGGACGCGGTCCGCGCGGTCTTCGCGGCCGGCGGCGTCATTGCCGGCACCAGCGCCGGCGCGGCCGTGCTGAGCCGCATGATGTTCCGTGACGCGATGGACAACCTGCTCGTGCTGAAGGGCCTGTGGCGCGCCGGCCAGGAGTACGACCGCGGCCTCGACTTCCTCGGCCCGGACCTGTTCATCGACCAGCATTTCATCCGCCGCGGCCGCATCGGCCGCATGCTGCCGGCCATGCGGGCGCTGGGCTACCGCCTCGGCCTGGGCGTGGACGAGAACGCCGCCGTCGTCATCCAGGGCGGGCGGCTGGAGGTCGTCGGCGGCAGCGGCGCCGTGCTGGTGGACCTCGGCGAGGCCGCCAGCGAGCCCGGCCTGCCGGCCTTCAACCTGCGCGGCGCGCGGCTGTCCTACCTCGCCGCCGGCGACTGCCACGACCTCGGCAGCGGCCTGACGACGGCGGCGCCGCGCAAGCTGCGCGAGCCCTGCATCGACCCGGCTGCGGCCGGCTTCGCGCCGGGGCTGAAGTCCGAGCGCTACTTCCTCGACATCCTCGGCGGCGGCGGCCTGCTCGACGCGATGACGCAGCTGCTCGACGGCCCCGCGCCCGAGGTGCGCGGTCTGGCCTACCGCGCCAACCCGCGGCCCGGCGACCCGGCACCCGAACTCGGCTTCGAGTTCCGCCTGCACCGTGACGCGGGGCTGCGCGGCTGGCGCAGCACGACGCTGGGCGGCGATGACTGGACGGTGCTCGGCGCGCGCCTGGACGTGATTCCCGTGCGCGTCGCCAACCCTTTGTTCACGCCCCTGGCCGCCTTGCCCCGGCGCGTGGTCGAATCGGTGCTCGCGGGCCGCGGCGGCCCCGGGGAGAACGGCGATGGCAATGGTCAGCGGTGAATTCAGCGTGGGCATGGCGGCCCAGGCCGCCGAGGACGGCAGCGCGGCCATAGGCCGCATGGTGCTGGACAAGCGCTACCACGGCGCGCTGGAGGCGCGCGGTGCCGGCCAGATGCTGGCCACGCACGGCAGCGTCGCCGGCTCGGCGGCCTATGTGGCGCTGGAGTCGGTGAGGGGCACGCTGCAGGGCCGCGAGGGCAGCTTCGCCCTCGTCCACCACGGGCTGATGGCGCGCGGCCAGCCGTCGCTGGACATCAGCGTCGTGCCGGACTCCGGCACCGGCGCGCTCGTGGGCCTGTCGGGCCGCATGCGCATCCGCGTCGAGGGCCACCAGCACTTCTACGATTTCGATTTCAGCCTGCCAGGGGCCTGACCCCGAAGGAGACCCCATGAAGAAGATCTATTCGGCCGCTGCCATCGCGCTGCTGGCGGGCGCCGCCCAGGCCGCCGACGTCGGCGTGTCCATCCAGGTCGGCCAGCCCGGCTTCTATGGCCGCATCGACATCGGCAACACCGCGCCGCCGCCCGTCGTCGTCGCCGAACCCGTCTGGGTGCAGCGCCGGCCCGTGCGCGTCGAGCCGGTCTATATGCGCGTGCCGCCCGGCCACCAGAAGCACTGGGACAAGCACTGCGCGGAGTACAACGCCTGCGGCGTGCCGGTCTACTTCGTCCGCGAGGACTGGTATCAGGAGCGCTACGGCGAGCGCAGCGAACGCCGTCGCGACGACGATGACGACCAGGGCCATGGCCGCGGCAAAGGGCATGGCAAGCACAAGGGCCAGGATCGCGACTGAGGCGGCGCGGCCTGCGCCGCGACACAATCGCGGCCATGGCTGAAACCGACTCCCGCCCCGAAGGCTTCCAACGCGTCAGTGCCGCGCTCGCGGCCTCCGAGCATCCCCACCCGCCGCTGTGGCTGGACATGGCCGCCCGCACCGCCCAGGAGGCCGCCGACGCCCTCGGCGTCACGCTGGGCCAGATCGCCAAGTCCGTCGTCTTCCGCCGCAAGGCCGACGACTCCGCGGTTCTCGTCATCACCTCGGGCGACAGGCGCGTCGACGAGGCCAAGCTCAAGCCCCACACCGGCCCGCTGGGCCGCGCCGATGCCGAGTTCGTGAAGGCCCGCACCGGCTTTTCCATCGGCGGCGTGTCGCCCGCCGGCTTTGCGCCCAGCGACGGTGCCGCGCCGCCCGAGCTCTACATCGACCGCGAGCTGTTCCGCTTCGACATCATCTGGGCCGCGGCGGGCCACCCGAACGGCGTGTTCAAGCTGACGCCGGGCCAGCTGGAGAAGCTGACCGGGGCGCCGGTGATCGACGTGGTTCAGGAATGAAGGCACGGCCTGCCTCACCCTGCGTCAACGTCTGCCAGATGGACGCGGCCAGCGGCTGGTGCCGCGGCTGCGCGCGCAGCCTCAACGAGATCGCCGGCTGGGGCGGGGCGCCGGAGGCCGTGCAGCGGCATGTGCTTGAGCAGCTGCCCGAGCGCCGCGTCGATCTGCACCGGCAGGGCCTGTGGCTCGGGCCGTGGCCGTATTTCCAGGAACAGGACCGATGAAGCAGCTGACCTTCTATTTCGACCCGATCTCGCCCTATGCGGCCCTGGGCTTCGAGGCGCTGCCGGAAGCCCTCGCCGGCCACAGCGTCGAGGTCGTCTACCGGCCCATCCTGTTCGCGGCCCTGCTGCAGGCGCTCGGGCAGAAGGGGCCGGCCGAGATCGAGGCCAAGCGGCGCTGGACCTTCCGCCAGGTCGCCTGGCTGGCCCATGTGCAGGGCGTCGTGCTGGACCCGCCGGCCCAGCATCCCTTCAACCCGCTGCCGCTGCTGCGCCTGGCCTGGGCCTGCGCGGCGCCGCAGGGCCAGCCGGGCGACACGCCGGGGCGCTGGGTCGTCGAGCAGCTGTTCCACCATGTCTGGCGCGGTGCCGGCGCCGACGCCAACGAGCCGGCCCGCCTGGCCGAGCTGACGCGGCGCCTGGCCCCCGCGCAGGACCCGGCCGGCGAGGCCGTCAAGCAGCGCCTGCGCAGCGAAACCGAGGCGGCGCTGGCCGTGGGCGTGTTCGGCGTGCCCACCATCGAGCTCGATGGCCGGCTGTTCTGGGGCCAGGACGCGCTGCCCATGCTGCGCGCGGCGCTCGATGGCGATCCGTGGTTCCGTAGCGGCATCTGGGAGGCGGCCGCGCAGCCGCGGCCGGGCATCACGAGAAAGCACTGACGCGGGCTGTTCGCGTTGATGCAAACCGTCTCGGGATTTACCCGCTGGCCCCAGAGGTTCCCGCATTGAGAAATGCTGGCTCCGGGTTCCTGCGGAGTTTGTCAGCGTCGATTCAGACTCGCGTCAGAACGGGGTCAGAGGCCGTGTGAATAGTCTCGCTGCAAGAGCCACCCCATCCCGCGGGCGGTTCGACATCAGACGGAGACTTTTCATCATGGCAACTGCAGCAGCTTCCGCCGCGACGCCGATGACCGCCGGCGAGAAGAAGGTGATCTTCGCGTCGTCGCTGGGCACGGTGTTCGAGTGGTACGACTTCTACCTCTACGGCTCGCTGGCCCCCATCATCGCGAAGCAGTTCTTCGCGGGCCTCGACCCCCAGGCGGCCTTCATCGCGTCGCTGCTGGCCTTCGCCGCCGGCTTCATCGTGCGCCCCTTCGGCGCGCTGGTGTTCGGCCGGCTCGGCGACATGATCGGCCGCAAGTACACCTTCCTGGTGACCATCCTGATCATGGGCCTGTCGACCTTCATCGTCGGCGTGCTGCCCAGCTACGCGACCATCGGTGCCGCGGCGCCGGTGATCCTGATCGGCCTGCGGCTGCTGCAGGGCCTGGCCCTCGGCGGCGAGTACGGCGGCGCCGCCACCTATGTGGCCGAGCATGCGCCGCACGGCAAGCGCGGTGCCTACACCTCGTGGATCCAGACCACCGCGACGCTGGGCCTGTTCCTGTCGCTGATGGTCATCCTCGGCACCCGCACGGCGCTGGGCGAGAAGGAATTCGGCGAGTGGGGCTGGCGCGTGCCCTTCATCGTGTCCATCATGCTGCTCGGCATCTCGGTGTGGATCCGGCTGAGCATGAACGAGTCGCCCGCCTTCCAGAAGATGAAGGCCGAGGGCAAGACCTCCAAGGCGCCGCTGTCCGAGTCCTTCGGCCAGTGGAAGAACCTGAAGATCGTGCTGCTGGCGCTGTTCGGCCTGGTCGCCGGCCAGGGCGTGGTCTGGTACTCGGGCCAGTTCTACGCGCTGTTCTTCCTGACCTCGGTGCTCAAGGTCGACGCCTCCAGCGCCAACATCTGGATCGCCATCTCGCTGATGCTGGGCACGCCCTTCTTCGTCGTGTTCGGCACGCTGTCCGACAGGATCGGCCGCAAGCCCATCATCATGGCCGGCCTGCTGCTCGCGGTGGTGACCTACTTCCCGCTGTTCAAGGCGCTGACCCAGGCGGCCAACCCCGACCTCGCCCGCGCCCAGGAGACCTCCAAGGTCACGCTGACCACCAACATGGCCTCCTGCTCCTTCCAGGGCAGCCCGCTGGCACGCGAGGTGGACTTCACGAGCGCCTGCGACATCGCCAAGCGTGCGCTGGCCGTCTCGTCCGCCAGCTCCGAGACCGTCGAGGGCGCCCCGGGCGCGCCGACCGTCGTGCGCGTCGGCGACAAGGAGATCCAGGTGCCGACGGCCACCAAGCTGACCGAGCACAAGTTCGACGAAGCCAGCACCAAGGCCATCGCCGCCTTCAAGAAGGACCTGGGCGACGCGATGAAGGCCGCCGGCTACCCCGCCAAGGCCGACCCGGCCAAGGTCAACGTGGTCATGGTCATCGGCGTGCTGTTCGTGCTGGTGATCTACGTGACCATGGTCTACGGCCCGATCGCGGCCATGCTGGTCGAGATGTTCCCGACCCGCATCCGCTACACGTCGATGAGCCTGCCCTACCACATCGGCAACGGCTGGTTCGGCGGCCTGCTGCCCTCCATCACCTTCGCGATGGTGGCGCAGAACGGCAACATCTACCACGGCCTCTGGTACCCCATCGTCATCGCTGCGATGAGCTTCATCGTCGGCATGATCTTCGTGCGCGAGACCAAGGACGTGGATATCTACGCGAAGGACTAAAAACCGAGTCCCACGCCGCCCGCAAGCGGCGTGGCATGACGCAGGAACAGGAAGCCGGCCTACGCCGGCTTCTTCCATTTCACGCGGCGTCTGCCCGGCAATGCCGCGCCACGAAGCCCTCGTGCGTCGGCATCTGCTGCGCCGCCTGCGCCATCGCCTCGCGCTGTTGGCGCAGCATCGAGGCGCCATCGACGCCGCGAAGGTCCACCAGCGGGTCGTGTCGCTCGGGCCAGTTGAACTGGCCGATGTGGACCGCCAGCCAGCTCTGGTTGCCGAACAGGTCGTTGCCCTCGGACACCAGCCGGCCATAGCGCCGGAAGTGATCGATCTTCCATTGCAGTGCGTCCGGGACCGGCATGGCCGCGCAGTAGCGCCACAGCTCGCTGTCGTCGCGTTCGGTCAGCTTGTAGTGCAGGATCAGGAAGTCGCGGATGCGCTCCCATTCCTGGATGCCGATGCGGTTGTATTCGGCGATGGTCAGCGGATCGAAGTCGCGATCGGGGAAGAGGGCCAGCAGCCGCGAGATGCCGGACTGCACGAGGTGCAGGCTGGTCGACTCCAGCGGCTCCATGAAGCCGCTGGCCAGACCCAGGGCGACGACATTGCGGTTCCAGAACTGGCGGCGCCGTCCGGCCGTGAAGCGCAGCGGACGCGGCGCCGACTGGGGGGCGGCGTCGAGATGGGCCAGCAGCGTCGCGGCGGCTTCGTCGTCGGAGATGAAGCGGCTGCAGTAGACATGGCCGTTGCCGGTGCGGTGCTGCAGCGGGATGCGCCATTGCCAGCCGGCCGCATGGGCGGTGGAGCGGGTGTAGGGCGTGAAGTCGGGACCGCGCTCGCACGGCACGGCCAGCGCGCGGTCGCAGGGCAGCCAGTGGCTCCAGTCCTCGTAGCCGGTGTGCAGGGCCTCCTCGATGAGCAGGCCGCGAAAGCCCGAGCAGTCGATGAAGAGGTCGCCGTCGATCTCGCCGCCGTCGGCCAATGTCACGCGCTCCACATGGCCGTTGTCGGGGTGCAGCTGCACGGCGGCGATGCGGCCCTCGGTGCGCTGCACGCCGCGCGATTCGGCCAGCTCGCGCAGGAAGCGGGCGTAGAGGCCGGCGTCGAAGTGGTAGGCGTAGTCGTAGGTGGAGCGCACGTCGCGCGGCTCGGCCACGGGCGGCGCGAAGCGGTTCAGCCGGGCGGCGGCCCAGGCCATGGCGTGTTCGTCGATCGACGCGTCGCCGCCTTCATGCCAGCTTTTCAGCCAGTGCTGGTGCAGGGGCGCGTAGTCGAAGGCCACGCCGTGCGGGCCGAAGGGGTGGAAATAGCGCTGGCCCTGGCGGCCCCAGTTCACGAACTGGATGCCGAGCTTGAAGCTGCCCTGGGTGCGGCGCATGAACTCGGCCTCGTCCAGGCCCAGGGACTGGTTGAAGGTGCGGATGGGCGGGATGGTGGCCTCGCCGACGCCGACCGTGCCGATCTCGTCGGACTCGACCAGCGTGATCGCGCAGCGGCGCGAGGCGAGGGCGGTGGACAGCGAGGCCGCTGCCATCCAGCCGGCCGAGCCGCCGCCGACGATGACGATGCGGCGCAAGGCGCGCGGCGCGGAGTTGTCTTGCATGTCGATCTTCCCCATGGCGGCTCGCTGTGGGCCGGCCGCCGCAGTGTCCCGCAAGCCAATCCGGCCGGCGGCGCACGAGGCGCAGCCAGCCGGAGCGGGGTTGCCGTTCCGGCACGGCTCGGACTCTGGGTCCGACCCATGCCGTTCAGGCTCAGAACGCGTAGCGCAGCGACGCGTTGATCGTGCGGCCGTTCTCGACGCCGGCGCCGAACACCGTCATCGAGCCCGGCACGAAGCCGCCGCCGCCGGCGGGGTAGACCTTGTCGAACAGGTTGTTCACGTTCAGCGCGCCGGTCAGGCCCTTGCCGAAGTCGTAGTTGACGAAGGCGCTGACGACGTAGTGGCCGCCGATCCTGATGGTGTTGCCGCCGTCGGCCCAGACGGAGTCCTGGCCGCGGATGGTTGCGCCGAAGGTGGCGGGGCCGACCGTGTAGCGCGGCGAGATCGTGTAGCGCAGCTTGGGCAGGCCGGCCTCGGTCTTGCCGATGAAGGCCGGGGCGCCCAGGTTGGTCGTGATCTTCTCGTCGGAGTAGACGAGGTTGACGTTCAGCGCGAAGTCGCCGATCGCGCCCGCCGTCTCCAGCTCCAGGCCGTCGGCCTTGTAGCCGACGACGTTGAGCTTCGGGCCCTGGTAGTTGGGCAGCGCCGGGTTGTCCTGGCGGGTCTGGTCGTAGTCGAACTCCTGGGTCGTGGAGTGGAACAGCGTGGCCGACAGGCCGTAGCTCAGGCGGTCGGCGTGGCCGCGGTAGCGTGCGCCGATCTCGTTCTGCCTGACCGGGGCCAGCGCCGCATCGCGGTTGGCGAGCAGGCCGGTCTTGGCATCGATGTTGGCGCTGAACAGCAGGCGGTCGGCGATCGCCCGGTTGCCCTTGCTGGTGCGCGCGAAGACGCTCAGGTCGGGCGTCAGGCGGTAGTTCACGCCGGCGGAGTAGTTGGTGTAGGACACCTTGTAGCTCGACAGCCCGCGCGGCGTCGTCGCGTCGATCAGGTAGACGTTCTTCTCGGCGCCGGTGATCTGGCCGTCGCCGTTCACGTCGAAGGCGCGCGAGGTGCCGGCGGCATAGCTCGCGTCCGACGAGAAGCTCTCGCGGCGCACGCCGGCGTCGACGTCGAGGTTGCCGCGCTGCAGGTTCAGCGACAGATAGGGGGCGTTGGTCGTGAAGTGGGCGTCGATGTCGCGGGCGCAGCAGCCGCCCCACTGGTTGTTGTAGCCGGTCAGGCCGGCGGTGGTCAGCGCCGCGCCGGTGCTGTCAAAGGCGTCGATGACGGCGCCGTTCTTGCCCACCTCGACGAGGCGCTCGCTGATGGCCCAGCGCTGCACGACGTTCTGGCGCGAGTGGAAGATGCCGCCCTTGAGGTCGAGCGTGCCCAGGTCGAGCTTGAACTGCTTGTTGACCGACAGGTCGTTGACCAGATTGCCCATGTCGGGCGTCTGCGTGTTGATGGCCGCGCCCTGCGACACCAGGCCGAGCTGGAGGTTGGCGGCCGTGACGGCCTGGCCGGCGTTGGGGCCGTTGTAGAACCTGGCCGTCGTGCCCGCGCCTAAGCCCGACAGCATGTTGGCCAGCGTCATCACGTTCAGGAACTGGGTCTGGAAGGCGCCCGAGTTCTGCGACCTGCGGAACTTGTCGTCGATGGTGAAGCCGTTGTCCAGCGCGTTGTGGAACTCCAGGCCGACCGACTTGGAGTTGACGGTGATGCCGTCCGTCAGCGAGGTGTTGGTCAGCTGGCGGGTGACCGGGTCGATGCCGGGCACGCTGGCGTTGTAGATGGACACGCCGGACTCGCGCGTCGCGTCGTAGCCCGGCACCTTGGCGAATCCGCCGATGCTGTTGCCGCTCTGCGTGGCGTTGATGAAGGTCTGCGGGTTGGCCGGCGCGTGCTCGTCCAGCACCTTGAAGTAGGCACGGACATAGCCCTTGCCGTCGTTGAACTCCTTGGTGATGTTGCCCTTGAGCTGGTAGCCCTGCAGCGCGTTCGACGTCGAGCGGTGGGAGCCCTCGCCCTCGCGGTAGTAGCCGCCGATGTGGTAGTACAGGCCCTTGTCCAGGCGGTCGCCGTAGTCGGCGTCGACGCGGGTCTCGTTGTAGTTCAGGCCGCGCGACAGGGCCAGCGAGCCGCCCCTTTCCTTGCCGGTCTTGCTGATGTAGTTGATGACCGCGCCCGGGGCCTGCGATGCGAACACCGACGATGAGCCGCCGCGCAGCGTCTGGATGCTGTCGATGTTGTTGTCGAAGCGGATCCAGTAGTCGTTGTTCGAGAAGTTCATGTCGCCGAACTGCACGCCCGGCAGGCCGTCTTCCTGCAGCTGCACGTACTTGGAGCCGCCGGAGGCGATGGGCAGGCCGCGCACCGAGATGTTGGCGTTGCCGCCGGCGCCGGCCGTGGCGTCGGTGCGGATGCCGGGGATCAGCAGCAGCACCTCGGCCTCGGTGCGCGGGCCGAAGTCCTTGATCTGATCCTGGTCGATGTCGGTCACGGTGACCGAGCTGCGCATCTTGGACTTCACGCTGGACGTGGCCGTCGTGACCACGCGGTCCAGGCTCGCGACATCGGACTTGGCCGCGTCGGGCGCCTCGGCGGTCTGCGCCAGGGCCGGCAGCGCCAGCGCCGCCAGGGACGTGGCCAGCAGCTGGGCCAGCGGGGTCAGGGTGGGGCGTCGAGAGGATTGGGGCTTCACGTTGTCTCCTTCGTTGGAATGGTTTGCCTGGCAGTGCCGGCCGCAGCTACGACCTTCTGTAACTGTTGGGCGAAGCATAGTGGTGCTTGTCTTTAAAAGCAATCGATTGCAATGCTGGGGAAAACCAGCGATGTTGGTGCGCGCCGACGGCGGCATGCGCCGGACTGGGTTGCGGCGCGGCTCCGGTGCCGTGCGGGTCTGCGGTGGCTGTCTGCTGGCGTTGATCGGCGGTTTCGCCAATGTTCAAAGGGCTTCGTCGGATGTTTTGCGCTGATGATCCGGCGCGCCTGCCGGGTTCGACAGGCTTTGGCGACCCGTCCGATGCGCCAGGGCCGAGCGCCGGCTGCCACGCCGAGGTGCGCGCCAGCCTCGTTTCAGCCTTTCGGGATATCCCTGAATACAAACGATTGCATTACGCCCAGAATGGGTGCATTCGCCGCCGTCATGGATACCCTGCACCGCCTCCTCGCCTCGTTCGCCTCCGCCCTCGGCCCCAGCCGCCGGGCGCAGACGCTGACCGCCTGGGCGCTGGTGGGGCCGGCCTTCGTCGGCTTCCTGCTGTTCCATGCGTGGCCGACCGGCCGGGCCCTGGCCATCAGCTTCACCGACTGGAACCTGCTGAGCGAGCCGCGCTTCGTCGGCCTGGACAACTATGCGCAGCTGCTGCGCGACGGCGGCTTCTGGCAGGGCATGAAGCTCAGCGCCTGCTATGTGCTGCTCAACATCCCGCTGCAGATCGTGTTCGGCCTCTTCCTGGCCGTCGCGATGGACCGCCTGGCGCGCTCGCTGTGGGTCAAGGCCCTCGTGCTGCTGCCCTATCTGCTGTCCAACGTGCTGGTGGCCATGATCTGGCTGTGGATGCTCGATCCGCTGCTGGGCTGGGCCAACGAGATGCTGGCGACGCTGGACATCGACCGCCAGCCCTTCTTCGGCGGCGTGGACCAGGCGCTGCTGACCGTGGCGGCCGTCAACATCTGGCGCCACATGGGCCTGGTGGCGCTGCTCTTCCTGGCCGGGCTGCAGAACATCCCGCGCTCGCTCTACGAGGCGGCCGGGCTGGAGGGCGCGTCGGAGTGGCAGATGTTCCGCCGCATCACGCTGCCGCTGCTGCGGCCGGTCATGGTCTTCGTGCTGGTGACGAGCGTGACCGGCTCCTTCCAGATCTTCGACACCATCGCCGTGACGACCAAGGGCGGCCCGCTGGACTCGACGCAGGTCATCGTCTACTACATCGTGCAGAACGCGTTCAGCTTCTACAAGATGGGCTATGCGTCGGCGATGTCGATGATGCTGTGCCTGGTCATGCTCGCGTACACCGTGCTGCAGATGCGCATCATGCGCGCCAACGAAAGCGACCTGGCATGAGACATCCAGTGTCAACCCCCGCCAGAAGAAGTGGCTTTGAGGGCGGACAGATGAAGGCTGGCGTCGTAAGTCTTGCGATCGGTCCAGGCGCGCCAGAGCACGCGCAACCAGGCCCGGGCAAGGATACGGATGGCATGGGGATGATCGCAGCCTCGTTGTCGAGCTGCTGCGTACAAGCCGCGAGCCCAGAGATTGGTGTGGCGCGAGTTGTCGGCCATGCAGGTGATGGCTTTGCGCAGCCGATGATTGCAGGCCCAGCGAAAGCTCACGCAGCGGGTCTTGCCCGATTGATAGGTGACAGGCACGACGCCAGCCTCGGCGGCGAGTCGGTCATCGCTGGGGAATCGCTCACGGACATCACCCAGTTCGGCCAGGATCTGAGCGGCGCAGATGTGTCCGGCCCGAGGGAAGGACATGATGATTTGTCCGTCGGGAAGCGATTCGATGAAACGCTCGATGCGATGAGTCAAAGCGGCGATCTGTTCGACCAAGGGTGTCAAGACGTCGACCAGCGAGAGCACCACGTCGGCCATGGCCTGGGCCGTCAATGCAGGGGCCATGCCGCGCGCGGCGGCCTGCAGTCGCCCGAGGAGTTCGGCAGGGCTGCGGCGGCCGCTGTAGTGCTGGGCACGACAGAAGCGCTGCAGGCGAGATTCGTTCAGGCCGGCGGCCGAAGCTGGCGATGGATAGCGTTTGAGGAACGCCAAGCCGATGGGCGAGTCCACGGCTGCAAAGATGCGGGCGCCGCCAGGCCAGAAGGCGTCGAGTGTGGAGTGCAATTGATTGGCCAGAGCGATGCGAGTGGCCACCAGATCATCGCGAGCGCGCACCAAGGCACGCAGAGCGCGGATGGAGTCCGACTGTGGGGACAGCGCGGACCAGCGATGTCCATCGGTGCGCAGCAGATCGGCAAGCAGATAAGCATCCGAGGCGTCGCTCTTGGCGCCGTGACTGCGGTAACGCGGACGGCTGGCCTTGACGGCATTGGGATGGATCGCAAAGACCTGATGAGCGGCCTCGACCAGCGCATCGACGATCAGGCCCGAGGGACGCTCGATGGCGATGCGCAAGTTCGCGCCGTAGCGGGCAAGGCGGTGTGCCAGCGCAGCCAGGCCATCGTGGTCGTGGCTGACCTCGAAGCGTTCCAGGACCTGGCCGGCGGTGTCGATGATGCACACCGCATGCGTTTGCGTGGCCCAGTCCAATCCGCAAAAGACTTGAGTACTCATAGACAGACTCCTTGGAGTTGCGGTATGACTGCCCGTGTCGGAAGGCCCGGCGGGGAGCTCATTGATTGGCGCTCCGGCGGTGAAGGCTTGGCGCTACATCCAGTGGCCCGTCACGGCCTTCCGGCACCCCATGGGCTGCAGGTCTCATACGGGCCTTCGCGAGGCCAGCGCCGCAGGCAGTCACCATGGGGGCACGGAAGTCAGTTCCTACCCTCGGTCCACCTCCTCGTCGATGTCAACAAGCAGGAGGTTGCCCAATGAGCGCCGCGCCGGGCCGCCCCAAGCAAGCTCGCTCCCGCTTGGCGGGACAGCGCGTGGCGCGAAGGGTGCACCAGTGACCGCCCCGGGCCAACGCTGGACGCCCGGCCGCCTGCTCGCCTGGGCGGCGCTGCTGGGCATGCTGCTCGTCACGCTGCTGCCGCTGTGGTTCGCGCTGAAGACGGCGCTGGTGCCGCCCCAGCAGCTCTACGAGCAGTCGGCCAGCCTGGTGCCGCGCGACCCCACGCTGCTGAACTTCCGCCGCGTGCTGGGCCTGCTGTCGCCGGAGCAGAGCCTGGCCGTCGGCGGCTCCGGGGCGGAGATCAACTTCCTGCGCGCGCTGGGCAACTCGGTGCTGTTCACGGCCATCATCGTCACGCTGCAGGTGGGCTGCGCGGCGATGGCGGCCTATGCCTTCGCGAGGCTGCGCTTCCCGGGGCGCGACCTGCTGTTCGCGCTGTTCGTCGGCACGATGATGGTGCCCGGCGTCGTCACCTTCATCCCCAACTTCATCCTCATCAAGGAACTGGGCTGGCTGGACACGCTGGCCGGCATGGTGGCGCCGTTCTGCCTGATGCAGGGCTTCTCGGTCTTCTTCCTGCGCCAGTTCTTCCTCGGCATCCCGCGCGACATCGAGGAGGCCGCGCTGCTGGAAGGCGCGTCGCAGGCCTATATCTTCGCCCGCGTCGTGCTGCCGCTGTCGTCTTCGGCCCTGGCCACCATCGCGATGCTGACCGGCATCAACATCTGGAACGAGTTCTTCTGGCCCTATCTCGTCGCCAAGGACGAGGCCCACCAGGTTCTGACCGTGGCCCTGCAGACCTTCAAGTCCCAGACGCCCCAGGGCCAGCCGGACTGGACCGGCCTGATGGCGGCCGCCGCCGTCGCCGTGCTGCCGGTGCTGCTGCTGCTGCTGGCCTTCGGGCGGCGCGTCATCGAGTCGGTCCAGTACAGCGGAGGCAAATGACGATGCAGCGAATCCTGGCCATCGCGCTCGCGCTGGCGGCCTCGCTGGCCCAGGCCGTCGAGGTGCGCTACATGCTGTGGGACTCCGACCAGCAGCCCGCCTACCGCGAGTGCGCGCGGCGCTTCGAGCAGCAGCATCCCGACATCAGCATCAAGTTCCAGCAGGCCGGCTGGGCCGACTACTGGACGGCCCTGTCCACCGGCTTCATCGCCGGCACGGCGCCCGACGTCTTCGTCAACCACCTGGCGAAGTTCCCCGAGCTGATGAAGAACGGGCAGCTGCTTGACCTGGCGCCGTTTTTGCGCCGCGACCCGGTCGACCCGCAGGCCTTCATGCCCGGGCTGTTCGGCATCTGGGGCCGCAACGGCGCGCAGTACGGCCTGCCCAAGGACTGGGACATGGTGGCCCTGGCCGTCAACCTGGAGATGGCGGAGAAGGCCGGCATCACGCGCGAGGAGCTCTGGTCCATGACCTGGAACCCGGTGGACGGCGGCAGCTTCGAGCGCATCGCGCGCCGGCTGTCGCGCGACCGGGCCGGCCGCTCGGCGGCCGATCCCGGCTTCGACCGGCGCCGCGTGAGCGTCTACGGCTTCCAGACGCCCGGCCCCGGCGGCGCGCTGGGCCAGACCGAGTGGAGCCATTTCGCCGCCTCCATGGGCTTCACGCTGCAGGACCAGCCCTGGGCGCCGCGCCTGCACTACGACGACCCGCGCCTGGCCCAGACGCTGGGCTACATCGCCGGCCTGCCGGGCAAGGGCATCTCGGCCCGCTTCGAGCTGACCCGCTCGCTGGGCTCGGCCGCGATGTTCATCGCCGGCAAGGCGGCCATGGTGCCCGAGGGCTCCTGGATGGTGGCCAACTTCGCCCGCAACGCCCATTTCCGCCATGCCTGGGTGCCGCTGCCCGTGGGGCCCAGCGGCCGGCGCGCCAGCATGATGAACGGCTTGGGCGACTCCATCTGGGCCGGCACCCAGGTCAGGGAGCAAGCCTGGCAGTGGGTGCGCTTCATGGCCTCGGCGCAATGCCAGCGCGTGGTGGCCGAGGCCGGCGTCACCTATCCGGCGCTGCGCGGCATGGCCGAGCTGGCCGTGCAGGCCCAGGCGCGGCGCGGTGTCGACGCCGCGGCCTTCCTGGCCATGAGCCGCGAGCGCAACTTCCCCATGCCCATCGCGGAGCACGGCGCCGAGATCGACGACTGGGTGGGCACGGCCATCGAGTCGGTGCTGATCGGCAAGATCGGTGCCGCCACCGCCCTGCAGACCGTCGACGCCCGCGTGCGGCGCCTGCTGCAGCCCTGAACGCACCCACGAGAATCCCATGGCCGGCATCGAACTGTCCTCCGTCTGCAAGACCTATGCGGGCGGCGTCCCCGTCATCCGCAACGTCGACCTGCACATCCGCGACGGCGAGTTCTGCGTCTTCGTCGGCCCCAGCGGCTGCGGCAAGTCCACGCTGCTGCGCATGGTGGCCGGCCTGGAAGAGATCAGCGCCGGCGAGCTGCGCATCGGCGGCCAGCGCATGAACGACACGCCGCCGGCCCGGCGCGGCGTGGCCATGGTGTTCCAGAGCTATGCGCTGTTCCCCCACCTGACGGTGCGGGAGAACCTCGCCTTCGGCCTGACGATCGCCGGCGTCGACAAGGCCACCATCGCCACCAAGCTCGACGGCGTGGCCCGCAAGCTGCAGCTCGAGACGCTGCTGGAGCGCAAGCCCAAGGCCCTGTCCGGCGGGCAGCGCCAGCGCGTCGCCATCGGCCGCGCCATCATGCGCGAGCCCGGCGTGTTCCTGTTCGACGAGCCGCTGTCCAATCTCGACGCCGCGCTGCGCGTGCAGACCCGCTTCGAGATCGCCAGGATCCACCGCGAGTTCGGCCGGGCCTCGACCATCTACGTCACCCACGACCAGGTCGAGGCCATGACGCTGGCGGACCGCATCCTGCTGCTCAACGCCGGCGAGGCGGTGGCGCGCGAGGGCAGCGTGGCCCAGTGCGGCTCGCCGCTGGAGCTCTACCACCGGCCGCGCAACCTCTTCGTGGCCGGCTTCATCGGCTCGCCGAAGATGAACTTCCTGCCGGCCAGCGTCGTCGAGGGGCGCGGCGACGGCGCCCGGCTGCGGCTGGCGACCGGCGAGCTGCTGGAGGCGGCCGTCGATGCCGCCGCGCTGCCGGCCGGTGCGCCCGTCACCGTGGGCATGCGGCCCGAGCATGCCGAACCCGGCGCGGCCGGCCAGCACATCGTGCGCGAGCTGCGCTGGCAGGAGCGCCTGGGCGAGGCCACCTACCTCTACCTCGACGGTGAGTTGACCGTGAAGGCGCCTGGCCAGGCCCATGCCGATGCCGGCCAGCGCCTGGCCGTCACGCTGCCGGCCACGGCCCTGCACCTGTTTGACGAACAAGGCCTGGCGCTGCCACGCTGCATCCCGGCCCCCGACCTGCGCCTGCCGGAAGCCGCATGAAGCCGCCCGAAACCATGACCGCCGACTACCTTTTCCTGCACGGCCGCCGCAGCAGCCTCGTCCTCGAACTGCCGCCCGGCGAGGCGCCGCTGTGGCGCTACTGGGGCCCGCGCCTGCCGGATGCCGTCGACCCGGGCGCGGCGCTGCGCGCGACCCGGCCGCTGCCCAGCTTCATGCTGGACAGCGACCAGCCGCTGGCCGTCGCGCCCAGCTTCGGCGTCGGCTGGTTCGGCCAGAGCGCGCTGCTCGCCCACCGCGGCGGCCGCGACTTCGCCCAGGCCTTCACGCGGTGCGAGGTCGACTGGGTCGAGCCGGGGCGGGCCGTCGTGCTGCGGCTGACCGATGCGGTCGCGCGGCTGCGCCTGGACCTGCATCTGCGGCTGGACGAAGCCAGCGACGTGCTGGTCGCCCGCAGCGAGCTGACCAACCTCGGCGACGGCGAACTGGACCTGCAATGGCTGGCCGCCGCCACGCTGCCGCTGCCGGGCGATGCCGACCAGGTGCGCTTCTACGCCGGCCAGCATATGCACGAGTTCCTGCTGCAGACCGAGGCGCTGACCCGCTCGCTGTGGCGCCGCGAGAGCCGGCGCGGGCGCACCACGCAGGACTGCTTCCCGGGTGCCGTCGTGACGACGCCCGGGGCCACCGCGCACGCCGGCCTCGTCTACGGCGCGCACCTGGCCTGGTCGGGCAACCATGCGCAGACCATCGAATGGCTGAACGACGGCCAGTACCAGTGGCAGTTCGGCGAATGGCTGGCGCCCGGCGAGGTGCGCCTGGCCCCCGGCGCCACGCTGGCCACGCCCGAGCTGGTGGCCAGCTGCTCGACCGAGGGCCTCAACGGCCTGGCCGCCAATTTCCACGCCGAACTGCGCGCCCGCCTGCCCTGGCACGGCGGCGCGATGAAGCCGCGCCCGGTGCACCTGAACACCTGGGAGGGCTTCTATTTCGATCTCCAGCCCGACAAGGTCAAGGCGCTGGCCACGGCCGCCGCGGCGCTCGGCGTCGAGCGCTTCGTGCTCGACGACGGCTGGTTCAATGCCCGCCACCACGACCGCGCCGGCCTCGGCGACTGGTGGCCCGATGCGACGAAGTTCCCGCAGGGGCTGGGCGAGCTGGTCGCGCATGTGAACGGGCTGGGCATGGAGTTCGGCCTGTGGGTCGAGCCCGAGATGGTCAACCCCGACAGCGAGCTGTTCCGCGCCCATCCGGCGTGGGCGCTGCAGCTCGCGGGCCGGCCGCTGATCACCGCGCGCAACCAGTTGGTGCTGGACATCTCGCGGCCCGAGGTGGCCGACTACCTCTTCGACAAGATCGACGCGCTGCTCGCGGCCCACCCCATCGCCTACCTGAAGTGGGACCACAACCGCGACCTGACCACGGCCGGCCTGGCCGACGGCACGGCCGGCTACCGCGCCCAGGTGGGCACCGCCTATGCGCTGATGGACAGGCTGCGCGCGGCCCATCCCGAGGTCGAGATCGAGAGCTGCTCGGGCGGGGGAGGGCGCATCGATTTCGGCGTGCTGCGCCACACCCACCGCGTCTGGACCAGCGACTGCATCGACGCGCTGTCGCGCGTCGCGATGCAGCGCGGCTTCCTGCAGTTCTTCCCGCCCGAGATCATGGGCGCCCACATCGGCACCTCGCCGGCCCACACCACCGGCCGCACCCAGAGCATGGCCTTCCGCGCGGCCGTCGCGCTGCCCGGCCATCTGGGCGTGGAGCTGGACGCGCGGCTGTTCGACGACGCGACCCGCGCCGAGGTGTCGCAGTGGATCGCGCTCTACAAGCGCTGGCGCGAGCGCCTGCACCACGGCCGCGTCTGGCTGGGCGAGGCGGGCGACGGCCTGGTCTGGCAGGCCCATGGCGACGCGTCGGCGAGCGACGTGCTGCTGCTGGTCTATCGCACCGAGCCGAGCAGCTTCAAGTACAACCCGCCCGCCCGCCTGCCGATGCTGGACGCCGGCGCGCGCTACCGCGTCAGGCGCATGCGCCAGGCGCCCGCCGCCGGGCATGACGGCTTCGGCCCGTCGACGGACTTCTTCGATGCGCTGGAGCAGGGCGTCGAGCTCGATGGCGCCTGGCTGGCCCGCGCCGGCCTGCCGCTGCCGCGCTCGGTTGCCGAAACCTGCTTCATCGTCCACCTCGAACGCCTATGAACTTCGACCCCGCAGAACATTCGCACCGCCGCCGCAACCCGCTGACCGGCCAGTGGGTGCTGGTCTCGCCGCATCGCGCCAAGCGCCCCTGGCAGGGCCGCCAGGAAGCCAGCGCCGCGGCCGAGCTGCCGCGCCACCACCCGGGCTGCTACCTCTGCGCCGGCAACACCCGCGTCAACGGCCAGGCCAACCCCGACTACCGCGGCACCTATGTCTTCACCAACGACCATGCCGCCTTGATGCCCGAGGTGCCGGACGCGCCGGCCGGCGATGCGCTGTTCCAGGCCCAGGCCGCACGCGGCACCAGCCGCGTCATCTGCTTCTCGCCCGACCACTCGCGCACGCTGCCGGAGCTGGCGCGGGACGAGATCGTCGCCGTCGTCGACACCTGGTGCGAGCAGAGCGCCGAGCTGGGCCGCGAGCATGCCTGGGTGCAGGTGTTCGAGAACAAGGGCGATATCATGGGCTGCTCCCAGCCCCATCCGCACGGCCAGATCTGGGCCACCGGCTTCCTGCCCAACGAGGCCGCCACCGAGGACGCCCACCAGCGCGAGCATTTCGCGGCCCAGGGCCACCCCCTGCTGCTCGACGTGGCGGCGCGGGAGGCCGGCGGCGAACGCGTCGTCGTGCAGAACGAGGACTGGCTGGCCATCGTGCCCTTCTGGGCCACCTGGCCCTTCGAGACCCTGCTGCTGCCGCGCTTCGCGGTGCAGCGCCTGCCCGAGCTGACGGCCGCGCAGCGCGCCAGCCTGGCCGACGCGCTACGGCGCCTGACCTCGCGCTACGACAACCTGTTCCGCTGCTCCTTCCCCTATTCGATGGGCTGGCATGGCGCGCCCTTCGACGCGCGCGACGCGTCGCCCTGGCAGTTGCACGCGCATTTCTATCCGCCGCTGCTGCGCTCGGCGACGGTGCGCAAATTCATGGTCGGCTTCGAGATGCTGGCCGAGGCCCAGCGCGACCTGACGCCGGAGCAGGCCGCGGCGCAGCTGCGCGCGGTCAGCGACGTGCATTACCGGAGCGCGCCATGACGGCCCGCGAACGCGCCGCTGCGGCCTTCCGCGCCGCCTTCGGCGCCGAGCCCGCGCTGCAGGTGCAGGCGCCGGGGCGGGTCAACCTGATCGGCGAGCACACCGACTACAACGACGGCTTCGTGCTGCCCTGCGCCATCGATTTCGGCACCTGTGTCGCCGCGCGGCCGCGCGACGACGACCAGGTGCAGATCGTCGCGGCGGACTGCGACGGCGCCATCGACCGCTTCTGCGTCGGCACGGCCATCCCCCACCACGAGCACGCCGCCTGGGCCAACTACGCGCGCGGCATGGTGCAGATGCTGGCGGCGCGTGGCCTGGCGCTGCGCGGTGCCGACCTGGCCGTGGCCGGCGACGTGCCCCAGGGCGCCGGGCTGTCCTCGTCGGCCTCCTTCGAGGTGGCCATCGGCCAGGCCTTCAAGTCGCTGCAGGGCCTGGCGCTGGACCCGACCGAGCTGGCCCTGACCGCCCAGCGGGCCGAGAACGAGTTCGTCGGCTGCAACTGCGGCATCATGGACCAGCTCATCTCGGCCCGCGGCCAGGCCGGCCATGCGCTGCTGATCGATTGCCGCAGCCTGGATGCCGAGCCGGTGCGGCTGCCGCCCGACCTCGCCGTCATGATCGTGCACTCGCGCGTGAAGCGCGGCCTGGTGGACAGCGAATACAACACGCGCCGGCGCCAGTGCGAGGCCGCGGCCCGCCACTACGGCGTGCCGGCCTTGCGCGATGTCGACCTCGAACGTCTCGAAGCGGGGGCCGCGGGGCTGGACGAAGTGGTCTACCGCCGCGCCCGCCACATCGTCACCGAGAACGCGCGCACGCGGGCCGCCGCCGTCGCGCTGGCCGAGGGCGACCTCGTGGCGCTGGGCGCGCTGATGGCCGCGTCGCATGCGTCCATGCGCGACGACTTCGAGATCACGGTGCCCGCCGTCGACCGCCTCGTCGAGATCCTGCGGCAGGCCATCGGCCCGCAGGGCGGGGCGCGCATGACGGGGGGCGGCTTCGGCGGCTGCGTCGTCGGCCTGCTGCCGCGGGGCCGCGTCGACGCGGTGCGCGCGGTGGTCGAGGCCGGCTACCGCGCCCCGGGCGGGGAGGCGCCGACGGTCTGGGTCTGCCGGGCCAGCGCGGGTGCCGGGCCGGGTTGACGCTGCTTGTCGTTTGCGGTGACCCCTGAGAGGATGCCGGCAATGTCCAAGTCAGCCCCAAAAGAACCCGTCGCCACGCCAAGCGCCGGCGAGCAGCGTCGCCTGCAGATGGTCGACATCGCCCGCCTGGCGGGAGTGTCGGTGTCCACCGTGTCGCGCGCCCTCAACGGCAGCGAACTCGTCAACGCCGAGACCCGCCAGCGCGTCGCCGAACTCGCCCGCTCGCTGAACTACTCGATCAACTTCGGCGCGCGCAATCTGCGGCTGCAGGAGAACAAGACCGTCGCCGTCGTCGTGCCCTACGACGCCAAGTCGCGCCAGCACATCTCCGACCCCTTCTTCCTGTCCATCGTCGGCGCCATCGCCGACGCGCTGACCGACCGCGGCTACGACATGCTGCTGTCCCGCGTCGATGCCGAGCACCTCGACCTGGCCTCGCACTGGTTCGATTCCGGCAAGGCCATCGGCGTGATCCTGATCGGCCAGTGGCGCCACCACGATCAGCTCAACGAGATGGCCGCGCGCAAGCTGCCGCTGGTCGTCTGGGGCGGCGAGATGCCCCAGCAGCTTTATTGCAGCGTCGGCGGCGACAACGTGCTCGGCGGCAGCCTGGCCGCGCGCCATCTGCTGCAGCTCGGCCGGCGCCGCATCGCCTTCGTCGGCGACGCCAGGCTGCCCGAGGTCTGGCTGCGGCGCCAGGGCTATGCCCAGGCGCTGCGCGAGTTCGGCGTCGACGTGGACCCGGCGCTGGAGCTGCCCGCGCCTTTCGAGCCCGGCGCGGCGACCGATGTCGTGCACGAGTTCTGCGCCAGGCGCCGCGACTTCGATGCCGTCGTCTGCTGCAGCGACGTGCTGGCCCTGCTGATGATCCAGGCGCTGCGCGCCGCGGGCCGCAGCGTGCCGGGCGACGTCGCGCTGGTCGGCTACGACGACATGCCGCTCGCCGCCTATTGCGATCCGCCGCTGACCACGGTGCATCAGCCCGTTGCCGAGGCCGGCGTCGAGCTCGTCGAGACGCTGCTGTCGCAGCTGCACGGCAAGCGTCTCGGGCCGCGCACCCTGCCTGTCTACCTGAAGTTGCGCGGGAGCGCGCCCGACGCGGCGGGTTGAGCGGCCCGGGGCGGGGCGGACGGCTGCCGCGGCCCCTTTCCGGGATGGCGATGGTGGCGTTCGCGTTGAAAATGCAATCGATTGCAAATTGCGCTGGACTCACCCAGAATGCCGATGGGCACGCGGTGAACGGCATGGGGCCGTCACGACGTCCGGGTCTGCACCCATCCACCATGACAAGCATCCCGTCGACCTCCGAGGACTTCTGGCGCCCGGCGCTGCATTTCACGGCCGAGCGCTTCTGGATCAACGATCCCAACGGCCTGGTGTTTGCCTGCGGCCAATGGCATCTGTTCTTCCAGCACAACCCCCAGGGCAACACCTGGGGGCATATGAGCTGGGGGCATGCCGTCAGCCGCGACCTGCTGCACTGGCGGCACCTGCCCCTGGCCATTGCGGAAGACCCGACCCACATGGCCTTTTCCGGATCGGTCGTGATCGATGACAAGGGCACGAGCGGGTTGGGCGACGGCGGGCAGGCGCCGCTGGTGGCGATCTACACCGCCTGCGCCCAGCCGCCGGCGCGCCACCAGGCCCAGCATCTGGCCTTCAGCAACGATGGCGGCACCCGCTGGACGAAGTACGCGGGCAACCCGGTGCTGGACATCGGCGCCGAGAACTTCCGCGACCCCAAGGTGTTCTGGCACGGGCCCAGCGGTCGCTGGGTGATGGCCGTGGTGCTTGCGCACGGCCGCATCGTCAGCTTCTATGCCTCGGCGGACCTGAAGCACTGGTCCCACCTCAGCGACTTCGGCCCGGAAGGCGGCGTGCAGGGGATCTGGGAATGCCCCGACCTGATCTCCGTGCCGGTGAAGGATCACGCCGGGCGGCGGGCCTGGGTGTTGAAGGTCGATGTGTTCGAGGGACATCCGAGCGGCGGCTCCGGCGCCCAGGTCTTCATCGGGGATTTCGACGGCCAGAGCTTCCAGTCGACTCAGCCCGCACGCTGGATCGACCACGGTAGCGACTTCTATGCCGCGATCTCGTGGGCCCATGTGCCGGCCGAGGACGGGCGCTCCGTCTGGCTGGGCTGGATGAACAACCATCGCTACGCCGCCGCGACGCCGACCCTGTCCTGGTGCGGGGCCATGAGCATTCCGCGCGTGCTCCATGTGCGGGATGATGGCGCTGCGCTGCTGCTGTGCCAGGAGCCGGTGTCGGAGTTGCAGGCGGCGCGGCGCGAGCAGCGGCGCTGCGGGCCTCTCGGTCTGGGGGCCGGCGGCGCGGACGAGGTCGTTGGGCTGGGCGCGGGCGACGTGCTCGATCTCGACATCGTCTGGCGGCCCGGCACGGCCAGGGAGTTCGGCCTGCTGCTGCGCTGCGGCGGCGAGCAGGCGACGCGGGTCGGCTGGGATGCCGAGCGCCGCGCCTTGTTCGTCGACCGCCGCCAGAGCGGCCCCGGCCCGGACGACCCGGTCTTCCGGTCGCCCCAGTACGCGCCGTTGGCGCCGCAGGCCGACGGCAGCGTCAGGTGGCGGCTCCTGCTGGACCGCTGCAGCGTCGAAGTGTTCGCCGATGGCGGCGCCGTCGTGCTGACGAATCTGATCTTTCCTTCGCCCGGCAGCCGTGAACTGAAGGCCTTCGTGAGCGGCGGGGCGGCCGAGCTGGTGACCATGGAGTGCTGGACCTTGGAGGCCTAGCGAGCCCGATCCGTCATCTGGGATGCAGAGTTTTCCCTCAGATGCAATCGATTGCAAAATGACTGGATGTGGCTGAAAATTGACTCATCCGGAAAAGCCGGCGATCGAGATCGACATGACAAGAACAGGAGACAACATGCCCCGAGAGCAGGTGGCCGCCAGCACCGTCCTTGTGCTGGGCGAAGCCTTGATCGACGAGTTCCACGACGGCCCGGTGGTCGGCGGGGCGCCGTTCAATGTCGCGCGCTCCCTGGCCGTGCTGGGCGCGCCGGTGCACTTCGTCAGCCGTATCGGCGCCGAAGACGCCGCGGCGGCCCTGGTGCTGGAAAGTGCCCGCGAATACGCGCTGCCCGTTGCCGGCCTGCAGCGCGATGCCCGCCGTGCGACGGGGCGCGTCAGCGTGCTCGAATCTCCCGACGGCGGGCATCGGTTCCAGATCCACGCCGATGCGGCCTGGGACCACATCGAGGTGCCCGAGTTGGAGCCGCGCTGGGCCGAGGGCTGGCTGTATTTCGGCAGCCTCGCACAGCGCAGCCCAGTGTCGCGCCACAGCCTGCGTGCCCTGGCCAAACGCAACCGCGGGCCGGTGTTTCTCGACCTGAACCTGAGGCCCGGCGAATCGCTGCGCGAGCTGGCCGCCGAGTCGCTGATGCTGGCCGACTGGGTCAAGGTGAACGAGGACGAGCTCGCGCAGTTGCAGGCCTGGTTCGCGCCTGACGGCGTGGCCGCGCTGATGGCGCGCTTCGTGTTGACCCGGCTGCTGGTGACGCGCGGTGCGCAGGGCTTCGAGCTGTTCGGCCCGGGCGGGCGGTCGATGGACGGCGGCGCCGGCGTGTTGCAGCCGCAGCTGCGGGACACGGTGGGGGCGGGCGACGCCTTCACCGCGATGCTGCTGGCCGGCCTGTGCCTGGGCCGCTCGCTCACTGGCACGCTGGGCCTGGCCAACCGCTACGCCGCCGCGATCTGCGGCCTGCGCGGGCCGCTGCCGGCCGATCCGGTGGTGCTGTCCACGTGGCGTGCCGCCCTGCACGCGCTGCCCGCCGCGGAGGCCTGACCATGAGCCAAGCCCTCGCGATGGACAAGCCCCGCCTGTCGGTCTCGCAGATCGTGAACATGAATGTCGGCTTCCTCGGCATCCAGTTCAGCTTCGGCCTGCAGCAGGCCAGCATGAGCCCGATCTACCAGATGCTCGGCGCCGAGGGCAAGGATCTGCCCTATCTCTGGCTGGCCGGCCCCATCACCGGGCTGCTGGTGCAACCCCTCATCGGCGCAATGAGCGACCGCACGACCCACCGCCTGGGCCGGCGCACGCCTTACTTCCTGCTCGGCGCGCTGATCTGCTCGCTGGGCCTGCTGCTGATGCCCTTCAGCCCGACCTTGTGGTTCGCGGCCGGCCTGCTGTGGATCCTGGATGCCGCCAACAACGTGACCATGGAGCCCTACCGGGCCTATGTCAGCGACCGCCTGCGCGAGGAGCAGCATGCGAGCGGCTTCCTGACCCAGGCCTCCTTCACCGGCCTCGCCCAGACCTTGGCCTATCTGACGCCCAGCATCCTCGTCGGCCTGGGGATGAGCAAGGATGCCCTTGGCGCCAACGGCATCCCGGTGGTCACGACGCTGGCCTTCATGGTCGGCGCGCTGCTGTCCTTCACGACGGTCTACTGGTCCATCCGCCGCGTGCCCGAGCTGCCGCTGCCGGCCGACGAACTGGCGCGGCTGCGCGCGCTGCCGCGCGGCCTCGGGCCGGCCCTGGCCGAGATCTGGCAGGCGCTGCGCGACATGCCGCAGACGATGCGGCGCCTGTGGTGGATGGCGCTGTTCCAGTGGTACGGCATGGTCTGCTACTGGATCTACATCGTGCCGACGCTGGCCGCGACGGTGTTCGGCACCGACGACCCGCACAGCGCGGGCTTCCGCGACGCGGCGCTGCTGAACGGCCAGGTCGGCGGCTTCTACAACGTCGTCGCCTTCTTCGCCGCCTTCGCGATGCTGCCGTTCACGCGGCGCTTCGGCGCGAAACGGGTGCATGCCTTCGCGCTCGCCTGCGCGGCGGCCGGCATGTGGGCCCTGCCCGGCATCCACGGCAAGGCGCTGCTCTTCCTGCCCATGGTCGGCATCGGCCTGGCCTGGGGTTCCATCATGGGCAACCCCTATGTGCTGCTGGCCGGCAGCATCCCTCCCGAACGTGCCGGGGTCTATATGGGCATCTTCAATATGTTCATCGTGATCCCGATGCTGATCCAGTCGCTGACGCTGCCGCTGTTCTACGACGGCCTGCTGGGCGGCCGGCCCGAGAACGTCATCCGCCTTGCCGGCGTGCTGCTGGCCCTGGCCGCGCTGTGCGTGCTGGCCGTCAAGACCCCGAAGTCCTCCTCATGAAGAACCAAGTCCAGCTCATCACCTATGTCGACCGCCTCGGCGGCCAGCTCGACGGCGCCGACCTGGCCCGGCTGAAGAAGCTGCTCTGCGAGCCTGGCCAGCCCTTGGCGGGCGTGTTCGGCGGCGTCCACCTGCTGCCCTTCTTCCATGCCATCGACGGCGCCGATGCCGGCTTCGACCCCATCGACCACAGGCAAGTCGACCCGCGCCTCGGTGGCTGGGACGACATCAAGGCGCTGACCGAAGGCCTGGACGTGATGGCCGACGTCATCGTCAACCATATGTCGAGCGAGTCGCCGCAGTTCCTCGACTTCGCGCAGAAGGGCGAGGCCTCGGCCTATGCCGGCCTGTTCCTGACGCTGGACGCGGTGTTTCCGAACGGCGCCACCGAGCGGGACCTGCTGGCCGTCTACCGCCCGCGCCCGGGCCTGCCGCTGACCTATGCGACGCTTCAGTGCGGCGAGCGCCGCATCCTGTGGACCACCTTCACCGCGGCGCAGATCGACATCGCCGTGCAGCACCCGCAGGGCCGCGCCTACCTGGCGAGCATCCTGCAGACCTTCGCCGCCAACGGCATCCGCATGGTGAGGCTGGACGCCGTCGGCTATGCGATCAAGAAGGCCGGCGCGAGCTGCTTCATGATGCCGGAGACCTTCGACTTCATCGCCGAGTTCGCCGCCGAGGCGAAGGCGCTGGGCATCGAGGTGCTGGTCGAGATCCATGCCTATTACCAGCGCCAGATCGAGATCGCGTCCCAGGTCGACTGGGTCTACGACTTCGCGCTGCCGCCGCTGGTGCTGCACGCCTTCGCGTTCAAGACGGCCGCGGCGCTGAAGCGCTGGATCGCTGTCCGCCCGCCCAATGCGCTGACCGTGCTCGACACCCATGACGGCATCGGCATCATCGACATCGGCGCCGACGCGGGCGACCGCGCGGGCCACCCCGGCCTCGTGCCGCCCGAGGAGCTGGACGCGCTGGTGGAGCGCATCCACGCGGCCAGCCAGGGCCAGAGCCGCAAGGCCACGGGTGCCGCGGCCAGCAACCTCGACCTCTACCAGGTCAACTGCAGCTTCTTCGACGCGATGGGCCGCGACGAGACGGCCTATCTGCTGGCCCGCGCGATCCAGTTCTTCCTGCCCGGCGTGCCCCAGGTCTACTACGTCGGCCTGCTGGCCGGCCACAACGACATGGAGCTGCTCGCCCGCACCCAGGTCGGCCGCGACATCAACCGCCATCACTACGACGCGACCGAGATCGCGCGCGACTGCGAGCGCCCCGTCGTGCGCCGCCTCATCGAGTTGATCCGTCTGCGCAACCGCCACCCGGCCTTCGGCGGCGCATTCAGCGTCGAGGCCAGCGGTGCCGACGAGCTGCACCTGCGCTGGCAACAGGGCGCCGACTGGGCCGCGCTGCGCGTGGACTTCGCCAGCCTCGCGCATGAGCTGAGCTTCAGCGCCGATGGTGGCGCGACCGAACGCTTCGCCTTCAGTTGAGCGTCAGCCTCGCTGCGCAGAATCCCGGCCAATCCAACCTAGAAACGGTAGTTGGGCAGGCCCGAGGGCGCGCCGAGGCGGGCGGCTGGCAAGGCGCGACGACGAAGTGGGCTCATGCCCACGAGGAGGAGCAACGCAGCCAGCGGTCCGAAGCGGCGTGCCAGCGGGCTTGCAGCGCTGCTCACCGAAGTGGTGAACATGGCGTCGTGAGCCAGGTCTTGATGCACCGAGACTTTCGACGAGTAGCAAGCGGTCAACTGCCGTTTCTAGGTTTTAACCCCGGGAGTCCCGAGCATGTGGAAGATCATTGTTGGCTTCGTCCTCTTTGCCGTGCTGGCGCTGTTCGTGCTGATGAAGAGCGGCGGCGGCATCGACATGAGCGGCGAGAAGCACGACGTGGGCGCGGCGGCGGAGCCGGCGGCTTCGACCGCAGCCGTTGCCGACGCGGCATCCGCACCGGCCTCGGCCGCTTCGCAGTGAGTCTTCAGTGAGTCTTTGAGTCCTCGCCGGCGGCGCGCTGCGGCGCCAGCAGGGGCAGCTTCATCAGCATCTGCGTGCCCTGGCCGGGCGAGGACTTCACCTCGATCTGGCCGCCCAGCACATTGGTCACGATGCTGTGCACGATGTGCATGCCCAGGCCCGAGCCGCCGGTGCCGAGCTTGGTCGTGAAGAAGGGATCGAAGATGCGCCGCCGCACGGACTCGTCCATGCCGCGGCCGTCGTCCTGCACGCTGAGCTCGACCTCGGTGTCGCTCAGCCGCGCGCAATGCACGCACACGCGGCCCTGCGCCGCCGCACGGACTCGTCCATGCCGCGGCCGTCGTCCTGCACGCTGAGCTCGACCTCGGTGTCGCTCAGCCGCGCGCAATGCACGCACACGCGGCCCTGCTCCAGGCCCTCGAAGCCGTGCAGCAGCGCGTTCATCAGCAGATTGGTCAACACCTGGCCGAGCGCGCCGGGGTAGCTGTTCATGACCAGGCCGCGGGCCAGCTCGGTGTCGATGACGAAGGGCGTGTGCTTGAAGCTGGGCTCGACCATGACGAGCACGTCCTCGACGACCTTGGCGAGGTCGAAGTCGCGCCTCAGGTCGGCCGTCTGGTCGATGGCCACCTGCTTGAAGTCGCGCACCAGGTCGGCGGCCTTCTGCACATTGCGCTGCAGGATGTCTTGGCCGCGGCGCGTGTCGCGCGCCAGTTCCTCCAGCATGCTGCGGCGCAGCTGCGTCGTGCCGGCCAGCATGGCTTCGAGCTGCTTGTAGCGGTCGTTGAGCGCGGACACGACGGTCAGCGCATTGCCCAGCGGCGTGTTCAGCTCGTGCGCGACGCCGGCCACCAGCCGGCCCAGCGAGGCCAGCTTCTCCGACTCGACCAGCTCGCGCTGCGCCTTCTGCAGCGTCTCCAGCGCGTTGGACAGCTCGGCGTTGCTGGCCGTCAGCTCGCCGGTGCGTTGGGCCACCGTTGCCTCCAGGTTCAGGTTGTGCTGGCGCAGTGCCTCGAAAGCCGACAGCAGGGCCTGGCGCATGCGCTCCATGGCCATGCCGACGCGCGCGATCTCGTCCGCGCCGCCGACGTGCAGGGGTTGGTCCAGCCGGCCGGCGGCCAGCGCCTCGGCCGCGCCGGTCAGCTCCGTCATCGGGCGTAACACGAAGCGCTGCAGCACCCACAGCATCAGCACGAGCGACAGGGTCAGCGTCAGGCCGCTGCGCCAGAAGGTGCGCCAGACCTCGGCCTGCTTGGCCTGCAGCAGCGGCGCCGCGCTCATGCTGACGGTCAGCCGCGCGATCTCGCGGCCGTCGCGCTGGATGGGGCGGGTCTGGCTCAGCACGAGGTCTTCGTCGCCGCGCTCGCCGGGGCGCTGCTGCGACAGGAAGGGCGCCGAGGCCGCCGGCTCGACGACCAGCACGGACACGAAGCGCGGGTCGTCCATCTGCGCCTTGACCATGGGGTCGGCCAGGTCGGGCGAGACCTGCCAGACCGGCTCGGCCAGCGAAAGCGCCATCACCTCGGTCGCGCGGCCGAGGTCGCGCCTGAGGTCTTCCATCGCCGTGGTGCGGGTCTTCTGGCCGTCGTAGAGCAGCACGGCCGTCGTCGGCAGCAGCAGGCCCAGCAGCAGGGCCACCACGACGGCGATGGTCAATGAATCGCTGCGCAGGCCGAACAGGCTGCGCGGGGCGGCCGGCGGCCTGGACGCGTTGGGCGGGGCAGGGCTTTCGGGCATGTTTTTGGAAGCCAGGGGCCGCGCGAGTTTAGGCCCAGGAGTCCGGTCGAAATACGCGTTTGGGGCCGTGAACAGGTTCGCGCAGGCTCGGGTTTTTCCTGGGTTGGCGGGGCTGCGGCCCGCCGGGGGCTTGGCCCCACAATCTGCCGCCACTGAAGCGCCGCAGGCGCATGGGCTGGAGAAGACTGTGAAACCTTGGGTCGGCCTGGTGGCGCTGCTTGCTGCCTGCTTGGGGATGGATGGCGCGTTCGCGCAGGGCGGCCTGCGCATCGGTATGGTGGCCGGCTTCACGGGGCCCGTCGCCAGCCTCGTGCGCGAGAGCGCCGAGGGCGCCAAGCTCTATTTCGATTCGGTCAATGCCCAGGGCGGCATCAAGGGCCAGAACATCGAGCTCGTCACACAGGACGACAAATACGACCCCGCGACCGCCGTGGCCGAGGCCAAGTCCCTCGCCAGCCAGGGCGTGCTGGCGCTGATGCTCAGCCGCGGCATCGGGCCGACCGAGGCCCTGCTGCCGGTGCTGAAGGAGAACCGCCTGCCGCTGATCGCTCCGGCCGTCGGCGACATCAACCTCTACGAGCCGGCCCAGCCCTACGTCTATTTGCTGCGCGCCAGCTACCAGCGCGAGGCGCAGCGCGCGGTCCGCCACCTCGCCGGCATCGGCGTGAAGCGCATCTCCATCGTGCAGGTCAACGACCCCTTCGGCAACGACGCCAGCAAGGGCGCCATCAAGGGGCTGGACGACATGAAGCTGCGCGCGATGTCGCGCCTGCGCTTCGACCGCAACAAGCCCGAGCTGGGCCCCGTCATGCAGGCCATCGCCAAGGCCGGCATCGAGGCCCTGGTCATGATCGGCCCGGGCTATGCCGTCGTCGAGGGCATCAATGCGCTGCGCGCCGCCGGCTCGACGGCCCATGTCGCGACACTGTCCAACAACGCCTCGGCCGACTTCGTGAAGTCGCTCGGCAAGGATGCCCGCGGCGTCATCGTGACCCAGCTCTTCCCCTATGAACGCTCCACGGCCAGCCCGCTGGTGCGCGAGGCCCTGGGCCTGGCCAAGTCCGCCGGCCGCGACGAGCTGACGCCGGCCCAGCTGGAAGGCTTCGCCGCCGCCAAGCTCGTCGTCGAGGCGCTCCGGCGCGCCGGCAAGGACGTGAGCCGCGAGAGCCTCGTCAAGGCGCTCGACGGCGCGCGTTTCGACCTGGGCGGCCTGCAGGTGCACTACACCGACAAGGACCACAGCGGCCTGGAGTTCACCGACGTGTCCATCGTCGGGCCGGACGGCAAGTTCTGGAGATAGAGCTCACCCCCTACGGCCTGACGGCCGCCCCCTTCGAGGGGGCACTGCCAGCGGCCTGGCAAAGCCAGTTCCGCGGCAGTCGCGCGATGATGCGGCGTGCTGCGCACAGCCGCAGTCTGCTTGAGGAGTGGTTATGGATCTCGGATTAAAGGGCCGCTGGGCCCTGGTCTGCGCGGCCAGCAAGGGCCTGGGCCGCGGCTGCGCCGAGGCGCTGGCGGGGGAGGGCGCCAACGTCGTCATCACGGCGCGCGGCGAGGACGACCTGCTGGCGACGGCCGCCGCGTTGAAGGCGGCCCACCCGGCCGTCGAGGTGCTGGCCGTCGTCGGCGACATCGCGACGCCCGAGGGCCGCGCGGCGGCGCTGGCCGCCTGCCCGCGGGTCGACATCCTCGTCAACAACGCCGGCGGCCCGCCGCCCGGCGACTTCCGCGACTGGGACCGCGCACAGTGGATCGCCGCGCTGGAGGCCAACATGCTGGCGCCCATCGAGCTCATCAAGGCCACGGTCGACGGCATGGCCGCGCGCGGTTTCGGCCGCGTCGTCAACATCACGTCGGGCGCCGTGAAGGCGCCCATCGACGTGCTGGGCCTGTCCAACGGCGCGCGCTCCGGCCTGACCGGCTTCGTCGCCGGTCTCGCGCGCCAGCCGCGCCTGGCGGGCGCCAACGTGACGATCAACAACCTGCTGCCCGGCGCCTTCGACACCGAGCGGCTGCGCAAGACGCTGGCGGCTGGCGCGGCCGAGGCCGGCCTCGATGCCGACGCGGTGGCCGCCAAACGCCGCGCGGCCATCCCGGCCCAGCGCTTCGGCAGCGCGGCCGAGTTCGGCGCGGTCTGCGCGATGCTGTGCAGCGCCCAGGCCGGCTACCTGACCGGCCAGAACATCCTGCTCGACGGCGGCAACTACCCGGGGACATTCTGATGAACTTGCGGGACAGACCGCCCGAGCGAAGCGAGTAGCTCTGTCCCCAACTGATTTCCACTTGCGGGACAGACCGCCCGAGCGAAGCGAGCAGCTCTGTCCCCAACTGATCAAAGGCAATTCATGACGTGGTTCAAGCGAATCCTTGGCGGCCTGCTGCTGCTCGTGCTGCTGCTCGCACTGGCCCTGTGGCTGGCGCTGCGCGGCAGCCTGGCCCAACTGGACGGCGAGCGCGCCGCGCCGGCGCTGAGTGCGCCGGCCGAGCTGCAGCGCGACGCGCGCGGCTACCTGAGCATCACGGCCGAGAACCGCCTCGACGCGGCGCGCGCGCTGGGCTTCGTGCATGCCCAGGAGCGCTTCTTCCAGATGGACCTGATGCGCCGCAACGCGGCCGGCGAGCTGTCGGCGCTGGTCGGCGCGAAGGCGCTGGAGGTGGACAAGGCGCGCCGGCTGCACCGCTTCCGCCACCGCGCCGAGCAGATCGCCGCGGCGCTGTCGCCCGAGGAAAAGGCGCTGGCCGAGGCCTACACCGGCGGCGTCAACGCCGGCCTGGCGGCGCTCTCGACGCGGCCGCCGGAATACCTGCTGCTGCGCCAGTCGCCGCGGCCCTGGGTGCCCGCCGACTCGCTGCTGGTGGCCTATGGCATGTACCTGGACCTGCAGCGCGGCCAGGGGCATGACGACATTGCCAACGGCCTGCTCAAGCAGGCCGTGCCGGCCGACTGGTACGCCTTCCTGACCCAGCACAGCGCCGACTGGCAGGCGGCGCTGGACGACAGCCGCGTCGAGCCCGTGCCGCTGCCGGCCTCGCCGCTGCCGGATTGGCTGCGCAGCGTGCAACTGGCCTGCAGCGACTGCAGCCTGACGGATGCGCGCGACATCGGCAGCAACAACTGGGCCGTGGCCGGCAGCCGCACGGCGGACGGCCGCGCCATCGTGGCCGACGACATGCACCTGAACCTGCGCGTGCCGGGCACCTGGTTCAAGGCCCGCCTGAAATGGAAGGCCCAGGGCCGCAGCTTCGACGTGGCCGGCGTCACCTTGCCGGGCACGCCCCTGGTCGTGGCGGGCAGCAACGGCCATGTGGCCTGGGGCTTCACCAACACCACGTCGGACTGGTCGGACGTCATCTCGCTGCAGCTCGGTGCCGGCGGGCAGAGCTATTGGAGCGGCGGCGCCGAGAAGCCGCTGGTGCGCAGCGTCGAGAGGATAGAGGTCGCCGGCCAGCCGGCGGTGGACTTCGAGGTGCGCGAGAGCGAGTGGGGGCCGGTCATGCCAGAGAAGGCGCCGGCCGGCCATGCCTACGCGCTGCGCTGGGTGGCCCACGACGCGGCGGCCATGAACCTGCGGCTGATGCAGATGGAGGCCGCCGGCGGCGTGGACGAGGCCGTGAAGCTGGCCGCCGGTGCCGGCATACCGGCGCAGAACCTGATGGTGGCCGACGCCCGCGGGCGCATCGCCTGGACGGTGATGGGCGCCATCCCGCGGCGCGTGTCCACGCAGGACATGGCCGTGCCCCAGGACTGGAGCGACGGCCGTTCCGCCTGGCAGGGCTACCTCGGCGCGGACGAGCAGCCGCGCGTGCTGGACCCGGCCGATGGCCGGCTGTGGACGGCCAACGCCCGCATGATCGGCGGCGAGGCCCTGAAGATCCTCGGCAACGGCGGCTACGACCTCGGCGCCCGCGCGCGCCAGATCCGCGACGGGCTGCGCGCCCGGGACAAGTTCGACGAGGCCGCCCTGCACGCCATCCAGCTGGATCACCGCGCGCTGCTGCTGCAGCGCTGGCGCGGCCTGCTGCTCGAACGCGTGCTGACGCCCGGCTTCGTGGCCGCCAACGGCCTGGCCGACTACCGCGCCGAGGTCGAGAAGAACGCCGAGGCGGCGCGGCCCGACGCTGTGGGCTATCTGCTGGTGCGCGCCTTCCGCGAGCGCACGCTCAAGACCGTCTTCGCGCCGCTGGCCGGCCGGCTGGAGGCTCAGGGTGCCAGGCTGCAGGATCTGACGATGGCGCCCGAGACGCCCGGCTGGGCGCTGATCCAGGCCAGCCGCGCCGACACGCTGCCTGCGGGCGCGGCCAGTTGGGAGGCGCTGCTGCAGCGTGCCGTGCTGGACAGCCGCGCCGAGTTGCTGAAGAAGTTCGGCAGCCTGGCCGCCGCCACCTGGGGGGCCGAGAACCCGGCCGGCATCCGGCACCCGCTGTCGGCCGCTCTGCCGATGCTGTCGGGCTGGCTGGACATGCCCGCCACGCCCATGGCCGGCGACAGCCATATGCCCCGCGTGCACAACCATGGCCACGGCCAGAGCGAGCGCATGGTGGTTTCGCCGGGCCACGAGGAGAGCGGCATCCTCGTTATCCCGGGCGGGCAGAGCGGCCATCCGCTGTCGCCCTTCTACCGGGGCGATCACGCCGCCTGGCTGGCCGGCGAGCCGCTGCCTTTCCTGCCCGGGGAAGCCACGCACCGCCTCGTGTTGCGACCCTGATAAAGGCGACCCCGCTCGGGTGGTATGAGGATGCCGGGCGGCTCTTCGCTGGGCACAATGCAGGGCTCGTGGGCACGGTGTTGTGAGCGGTCCGTCTTCAATGCCTTGTCTGCGCCCCGCCCCGCATCAGGGGCATTTACACGTTAAAGGAGAGGGTCATTCCATGAAAAAGTTCGCTCTGTCGTCATCTCTGTCGCCCTTTGTGTTCGCTGCGCCGCTGCTATTGAGCGGGTGCCTGGCCACGGCGCCCACCTTGGGTGAGAACAAGGGCACCGTTTCCGGCGCTGCCGGGGGCGAAACCGCGCAGGGCGAAAACACCCAACTGGAGACCTGCTCCGAGAGCCTCGGGACGCTGTCGATCCACGAAGACACCGCTGCGCCCTGGTATATACAGCTCACCAGCCGCCAGCTCGGTTCGACGGTGCCCGTCATCCGGCTCATGATCCAGCAAAGCAACTGCTTCGTCGTTGTCGAGCGCGGCAAGGCGATGCAGGACATGATGCGCGAGCGCGCACTGATGCAAAGCGGCGAATCGCGTGCCGGCTCCAATATGGGCCAGGGACAGATGGTGGCCGCCGACTACACGCTGAGCCCCGAAGTGCAGTTCGCCGGCAAGACCGGCGGCGGCGGCGGTTTCGGGGGTGGCGGCGTCGTGGGCTTGGCACTGCTGGCTGCCGGCAGCGTCAGCAAGAATGAGGCATCGACGACGCTGCTGCTGATCGACAACCGGTCTGGCGTGCAGATCTCGGCGTCCGAAGGCACGGCCAAGAACTTCGACTTCGGCATTTTTGGCGCGGCCTTCGGCGGCGGCGGCGTCGGCGGGGGCGGCGCTTACGCCAAGACCCCTCAGGGCAAGATCATCGTGGCTGCTTTTGCGGACTCCTACAACCAGATGGTCAAGGCGCTGCGCAACTACAAGGCCCAGACCGTCAAGGGCGGCCTGGGCACGGGCGGACGTCTAGGTGTGGATGGCGGCACGACTCCGGCATCCAAGGAACTGAGCCAGCCGGCAAAAACGCCTGTGAACGTGGCTCCCAAGCCCACGCAGAAGTCGGTCGCCAAGCCCGCGGCAGCGGCATCTTCCGTCAAGTGATGCCGTTATGACCAGGGGCGTCGCCCTCGTCACCGGCGCCGGCTCCGGCATCGGCCGCGCGGTAGCGCGCGCGCTGGCGGCCGACGGCTGGACGCTGGCCCTGATGGGCCGCCGCGAGGCGCCGCTGCGCGAGGCGCTGCAGGACCGTCAACCCGAGGCCCTCGTGCTGGCGGCCGACGTGGCCGACGAGACCCAGGTCGACGCGGCCTTCGCGCGGCTGCGCGAGCGCTTCGGCCGGCTCGACCTGCTGTTCAACAATGCCGGCATCTCGGCGCCGCCGCTGCCCATCGACGAGTTGACCCCGGCCCAGTGGCGCGCCGTCGTCGACACCAACCTGACCGGCAGCTTCCTGTGCGCCCGCGCCGCCTTCGCGCTGATGAAGGCCCAGACCCCGCGCGGCGGCCGCATCATCAACAACGGCTCCATCTCGGCCTACACGCCGCGGCCCTTCTCGGCGCCCTATACGTCCACCAAGCACGCCATCACCGGCCTGACCAAGGCCCTGAGCCTGGACGGCCGCGCCGTCGACATCGCCTGCGGCCAGATCGACATCGGCAACGCCGCCACCGACATGACGCTGCGCATGCGCCAGGGCGTGCTGCAGCCCAACGGCCAGATCGCGGTCGAGCCGACGATGGACGTCGAGGACGTCGCCCGCGCCGTCGTCTACATGGCCTCGCTGCCGCTGTCGGCCAATGTGCAGTCGATGACGGTGATGGCCCGCGACATGCCTTTCGTCGGCCGCGGTTGAGGCGTTGCGGCTCCAAAGTAGCGGGCCTATGCTTGCCCGGCCATTCCAGGAGCGCAGCATGCAGGCTCAGACGCTGTCCAGGCCGGTCCGGGGCCTGATCGCCGCCTTGGCTGTTTCATGGGGCGCGCTGGCGCAGGCGAACGCGTTCCGGCTGGTCCTCGCGACCGAGGAGTACCCGCCCTACAACATGAGCGGCCCCAACGGCACGGTGGTCGGCATCTCGACGGACATCGTGCACGCGCTGCTGGATGCCGCCGGCTACGAATACGAGATCACGGTCTACCCCTGGGCCCGCGCCATTGCGCTGGCGCGCACCCAGGTCAACACCTGCGTGTACTCGATGTCGCGGACACCCGAGCGCGAGGCGCTCTACAAATGGGTGGGGCCGCTGGTTTCCAACGACTGGGTGCTCTTCGCGCGTGCCGGCGCGAGCCACCCGCAGACGCTGGACGAGGCCATGATGATGCGCATCGGCAGCTACCAGGGCGATGCCATCGTGGCCTATCTGCAGACCCGCGGCCACCAGGTGGACGTGGCGCCCAGCGACGACGTGAACCCGAAGAAGCTGCTCGCCGGCCGCATCGACTTCTGGGCCACGGGCCGGCTGATCGGCCAGTACCGGCTGAAGCAGCAGGGCATCGACAGCATCGAGCCGGTGCTGAACTTCAACCGCACGGAGATGTACCTGGCCTGCCAGATCCAGCTGCCCGACGCCCAGGTCCAGAAGCTCAACCGGACGCTGCACGCACTGGAGAAGTCCGGTGCGATCCGCAAGATCTACGCCGGCTACGGCTACACGCCCTAGGCAAGGTGCCGCGCTGAGGCCGCACGGCCACAGGCTTGCTCGGCAACGCCCTGGCCTTGCGCAACAATGCCCCCATGTTCCTGACCCTGCCGACTCTGCTGACCTGGGCCCGCATCGTGGCCATCCCGCTGATCGTCGGGGTGTTCTACCTGGACCTCGCGCCCGCCCACCAGAACCTGATCGCGACGGCGCTCTTCATCGTCGTCGCGCTGACCGACTGGCTCGACGGCTACCTCGCCCGCAAGCTCAACCAGACCTCTTCCTTCGGCGCCTTCCTGGACCCGGTGGCCGACAAGCTGATGGTCTGCTCGGCCCTGCTGGTGCTGCTCAAGCTGCAGCGGGTCGACGCCTTCGTCGCGCTGGTCATCATCGGACGCGAGATCACGATCTCGGCGCTGCGCGAGTGGATGGCCCAGATCGGCGCGTCGCGCAGCGTCGCCGTGCACATGGTCGGCAAGCTCAAGACGACGGTGCAGATGGTGGCCATCCCCTTCCTGCTCTTCGACGGCCGGCTCTTCGGCCTCATCCCGACGCGGCCGTGGGGCACCTGGCTGATCTACGCGGCCGTCGTGCTGACCATCTGGTCCATGGCCTACTACCTGCAGAAGGCCTTGCCCGAGATCCGCGCCAAGGCGCGCTAGACATCCGGCGGCTCGGGGCAGACGTTCAGTTGTATCGGGACTTTTCCCGCCCTGCCGCGCATCGGACGCGCGTCTAGAATCCGCTTTCCCGCGCGCGCCTTGGCCGCCCATGGTGGCCTGCAACGGGCTGCGCAGTGCGCGGGACCGACATCTCTTTGCAGTCCATGCCCCCGGCAACGGCAGCATGGCCCAACGTTCCGTTGAGGGGGCACGAGTGAACAAGTCCGAATTGATCGAGCACATTGCCAAGCAGGCCGACATTTCCAAGGCCGCCGCCGGCCGTGCGCTCGAAGCCGTGATCGGCGGCGTCAAGACGACGCTGAAGAAGAACGGCACCGTCTCGCTGGTGGGCTTCGGCACCTTCAGCATCACCAAGCGCGCGGCGCGCACCGGCCGCAACCCGCGCACCAACGAAGCCATCAAGATCAAGTCGGCCAAGGTGCCGAAGTTCAAACCCGGCAAGGCGCTCAAAGACGCCGTGAACTGACCCTCACGGGTCGCCCCCCCGGATTCCCGGGCGCTTAGCTCAGTTGGTAGAGCACCTCCCTTACACGGAGATTGTCGGCGGTTCGAGCCCGTCAGCGCCCACCACCCGCCCTGCGACGGCGGCCAGCCGTCCCATCTAGAATGCGGCTCCCCTCGAAGGCGAACCTCGGTTCGCCTTCGTCGCATTTGATCGTTTGATCCTCAAGGCTCCCCGAGATGTTCGATTTCGTCCGCCAGCACAACCGCCTGTTCCAGTTCATCCTGCTGCTGCTGATCCTGCCGTCCTTCGCCTTCGTCGGCATGCAGGGCTACACGAGCATGATGGGCGGCGCCAACGCCGGCGTGGCCAGCGTCGATGGCCGCAAGATCACCCAGCTTGAATGGGACAACGCACAGCGCGAGCAGGCCCAGCGCATCCGCAGCCAGAACCCGACCGTCGACGCCAAGCTGCTGGACACGCCCGAGATGAAGCACCAGGCGCTCGAAGGCCTGGTCACCGAGCGCACGCTGCAGGCCGCGGCGACGCACCAGCACTTCACGCCCAGCGTCGAGGCGGTCAACGCGCGGTTCTGGAACGACCCGCAGTTCGCCTTCCTGCGCAACCCCGACGGCACCGTCAACAAGGGCCTGCTCGCCGCCCAGGGCATGACGCCGTCGATGTTCATGGAGCGCCTGCGCCAGGACTACGGCCTGCGCCAGGTCTCGGCGCCGGTGGAAACCTCCGCCGTGGCCGGCGCCGCGGCACCCAAGCTCGCCTTCGATGCGCTGCTGCAGCAGCGCGAGGTGCAGCTGCAGCGCTTCGACCTCAAGGACTTCGCGGCCAAGACCAACCCCGGCGATGCCGAGCTCGAAGCCTTCTACAAGGACCCGGTCAACGCCGCCAGGTTCCAGCTGCCCGAATCGGCCCAGATCCAATACCTCGTGCTCGACATCGAGGCGCTGAAGAAGGACGTCAAGTTCACCGACGAAGATCTGCAGAACTACTACAAGGAAAACGCGTCGCGCTACGGCGTGCCCGAGGAGCGTCGCGCCAGCCACATCCTCATCAAGGTGGACCGCAAGGCCTCTGCCGAGGAGCGCGCCAAGGCCAAGGCCAAGGCCGAGGACATCCTGGCCCAGGTCCGCAAAAACCCCGCCGACTTCGCCGCACAGGCCAAGAAGAACTCGCAGGACGAGGGCTCGGCGGCCAATGGCGGCGACCTCGACTTCTTCAGCCGCGGCGCGATGGTCAAGGAGTTCGACGCCGCCGTTTACGCGATGAAGCAGGGCGAGATCAGCAATCTCGTCGAGACCGACTTCGGCTACCACATCATTCAGTTGACGGGCGTGCGCGGCGGCGAGAAGAAGCCCTTCGAAGCCGTGCGCGCCGAGGTCGAGGCCGAGGTGCGCAAGCAGCTCGCGCAGAAGAAGTACGCCGAGGTCGCCGAGCAGTTCGGCAACCTCGTCTACGAGCAGTCCGACAGCCTGCAGCCCGCCGCCGACAAGCTCAAGCTGCAGATCCAGACCGCCACCGTGCTGCGCCAGCCCCAGCCGGGCGCCGCCGGCCCGCTGGCCTCGGCCAAGCTGCTGGACGCCGTCTTCGGCACCGACGCGCTGCGCAACAAGCGCAACACCGAGGCCGTCGAAACCGGCGCGAACCAGCTCGTGTCGGCCCGCGTCGCCCAGTACAACCCGGCCCGCGTGCCGCCGCTGGCCGACGTGAAGGACAAGGTGCGCGAGCAACTCGTCAAGAAGCTTGCCGGCGAGCAGGCCCGCAAGGCCGGCGAAACCCGCCTGGCCGCGCTGAAGGCCAATCCGGCCGACGTGGCCGGCCTGGACGCCGCGGTCAGCGCGTCGCGCGCCAAGCCGCAAGGTCTGTCGCGCACCCAGCTCGAAGCCGTGCTCGGCGCCGATGCATCCAAGCTGCCGGCCGTGGTCGGCGTGCCGGCCGATGACGGCGGCTACGTCGTCGTGCGCATCAACCAGCTGCAGCCGCGCGACGCCGCCGTCATCGACGACAAGCGTGCGGCCCAGCAATACGCCGGTGCCTGGGCGCGCGCCGAGGCGCAGGCCTACCTGGCCGCACTCAAGTCGCAGTACAAGGCAGTGATCAAGGTCGCCACTCCTGCCTCGGCCGCAAGCGCCCCCTGATTTCTGCGCTATACTCTTTGGCTCTGCGGTGGCTGTAGCTCAGTTGGTAGAGTCCAGGATTGTGATTCCTGTTGTCGTGGGTTCGAGTCCCATCAGCCACCCCATCTAATACGAAGGCCCGGAAGCGAAAGCTCCCGGGCCTTTTTCCTTTTTCTTCGCCGCTCAGCCGACGTAGCCCAGCGGCAGCGCCGTCGTCAGCTTGAGTTCCTCCATCGCGAAACTGGAGCTCACGTCGCGCAGTTCGGTGCCGGCGATGAGGCGCTTGTAGACCCTGTCGTAGGCGGCGATGTCGGGGACGACGACGCGCAGCAGATAGTCCACGTCGCCGCTCATGCGGTAGAACTCGACGACCTCGGGGATGGCCTGCACGGTGGCCTTGAAGGTCTCGAACCACTGCTGGCTGTGCGTGCTGGTGCGCACCGCGACGAACACCGTGACGCCGACGTTGACCTTCTGCGCGTCCAGCAAGGCCACCTGGCGGGTGATGACGCCGGATTCCTTCAGCCTCTGGATGCGCCGCCAGCAGGGCGTCGTCGACAGGCCCACGCGTTGCGCGACCTCGGCGACCTGCAGTTCGGCGTCTTGCTGCAGGATTTCCAGGATTCGGATGTCAATGGAATCCAGTTTCATGTTGACGATGATATTCGGCATGAATTGCTCTGATGTGGCATTTGCATAGCCGAAGATCGCAAACCGTTTTTGGCCGGCGCTGGCCACAATTCGCGGCAGTGCCATCACCGCCGCACGGCCCCGCCCATGGAAATCTATCTCGACGCCAACGCCACGACACCCGTCCTCCCCCAGGCCCGCGAGGCAGCCCTGGCCGCGATGGCCGAGGATTTCGGCAACCCCAGCAGCATCCACAGCACCGGGCTGAAGGCGAGGGCGCTGATGGACGGCGTGCGTGCCCGCGCGCGGCGCGTGCTGGGCGCCGGCAGCGGCAAGCTGCTGTTCCTGAGCGGCGCCACCGAGGGCATACAGACGGCCGTTCTGTCCACGCTGAGCGCACTGCGCGAACGGTCGCAGGGACCTGAGCTGCTGCTCTACGGCGCGACCGAGCACAAGGCCGTGCCCGAGGCGATCCGGCACTGGAACGCGCTGCTGGGGCTGGGCCTGCGGCTGCTGGCCATCCCGGTCGGCCGCGACGGCCGCCATGACCTGGCCTGGCTGCGCGAGCATGCGCCGCATGCCGGCCTCGTCTGCACGATGGCGGCGAACAACGAGACCGGCGTCATCAGCGACCTGGACGGCATCGAGGCCGCCCTGGCCGGCAGCGCGGCGCTGTGGATGGTGGACGGCGTGCAGGCGCTGGGCAAGCTACCGCTGCGCCTGGCCGAGCGCCGCATCGACTACGCGCCGTTCTCGGGCCACAAGCTCTATGCGCCCAAGGGCATCGGCCTGCTGTATGTGCGCGACGGCGCGCCGTTCACGCCGCTGCTGGCCGGTGGCGGCCAGGAGGGCGCGCTGCGTTCGGGCACCGAGAACATGTCCGGCATCGCGGCGCTGGGCGCCGTGCTGGCCGCGCTGGAGGAGGGCGGCAGCTTCCGCGACCCCGCGACGCAGGCCGCCTGCCGCGACCGCCTCGCCACCGCGCTGCAGCAGGCCTTCCCGGGCCTCGTCTTCAACGCGCCGCCCGAGCTCTGCCTGCCGACGACGCTGAATTTCGCGGTGCCGGGCCTCAGCTCCAAGCTGCTGCTGGATCTGTTCGACGCGGCCGAGATGCGCGTCAGCGGCGGCTCCGCCTGCAGTGCATCGAAGGCCCAGCCCAGCTATGTGCTGCAGGCCATGGGCCTGCCGGCCTGGCAGGCGGCATCGGCCGTGCGGCTGTCGTTCGGGCCGGTGGCGGACGCCGCCTTCATCGACGAGGCCTGCGCGCGCATCCGCGTCTGCGGCGAGTCGCTGCGCGAAAGCTGCCTGGACCCGAGCGCGCCCGGCCATGCGCTGCCGGTCGACGGGCTGACGCGCTTCGTCGTCGACGGCGCCTGCTGCTATCTGCTGGCCGACGCCGCCAGCCGCCGCGCCGTCGTCATCGACCCGCTGCCCGAGCTGACCGGGCGCCTGGCGCAATGGCTGCGCTGCCAGGGCTACGCGCTGGCGGCGGTGCTCGACACGCACAGCCATGGCGACCATGCCTCCTCCGCAGCGGAGCTGCTGGCTGCAACGCAGAAGCCGCGCGGCGATGTCGACGGACTGGGCTGGCCGAGCGGCGCGGACGCGATCGAACTCGGCGCGTTGAGGCTGACGCGCCTGCACATCCCCGGCCACACGCAGGACTCCACCGCCTATCTGCTCCACGACACCCAAGGGCTCCGCCTGGCCTTCGTCGGCGACACCGTGATGCCCGGCGCTTTAGGCCGCAGCGACTTCGAGCAGAGCGCGCCGCAGGCCTATGGCGGCTCGCTGCGGCGGCTGGAGCAGGCCGTCGGCCCGCGCACGCTGCTGCTGCCGGGGCACGACTATGACGACCGCTTCGCCAGCACGCTGGCCGTGGAGTGCGCGGCCCAGCCGCTGCTGGCCGATGTGCTCGGCGGCCGCCTGGACGACGCCGGCTTCGCGGCGGCCAAGGCGCAGCTGGAGCAGGGCCTGGCGCTGACGGCCTACCAGACCGTCGCCTGCGGCGCCCGCGTGGACAGCGGCTGCCCGCTGGCCTCCAGCGAGCTGAGCATGGCCGCGCTGACGCAGCTGGCCGGCGAGCACCCGGGCCTGCTGCTGGTGGACGTGCGCGAGCCCTATGAGCAGAGGCTGGGCCAGGCGCCGGAGCTGGGCGTGCCGGTGCGGCGCGAGGCCGTCGCGCTGTCGGGCCTGCCCGATGCGCTGGCGCGCTGGATCGCGCTGCCGGCCGGCACGCCCGTCGTGTTCTTCTGCCGCAGCGGCAACCGCAGTGCCCAGGCCGCGCAGGCGCTGCGCCGCCTGGGGCACGAGCAGGCCTGGAGCCTGGGCGGCGGCCTGGCGCTGTGGCCCCGCATCACGGCGGCGGCCGACGCGGCCTTCGCGATCTGACGGCCCCTGAATTCGACTGTTTCATCGCGAAGCAGTCGGCGAGGGGCTGAGGGACTCGGCCACCCACTCGGCGATGGCCAGCGCCGCGGTCAGCCCCGGCGACTCGATGCCGAACAGGTTGACGAGGCCGGGCGCGACGTCGATGCGGAAATCCGCCGCCGGCTCGCCCGGGCCCGTGAGCTTGGGCCGGATGCCGCTGTAGGCCGGCTGCAGCGCGCCCTGCGGCAGGCCCGGCCAGTAGCCGCGCGCCTCGGCCTCGAAGGCCGGCGCCAGCGCGGGGTCGACGGCGTAGTCCAGCGTGGCCGGGTCGGTGCCGGGCAGCCATTGCACGTCGGGCCCGAAGCGCGCCTGGCCGCCCAGGTCCAGCGTCAGGTGCACGCCCAGGCCGCCGTCCACCGGCAGCGGGTAGATCAGGTGCTTGAACGGCGCCCGGCCGGCCAGCGCGAAATAGTGGCCGCGCGCAAAGCGCAGCGCCGGTGCGTCGCAACCCAGCGAGCGGGCCAGTTCCGCCGCGAACAGCCCGGCCGCGTTGACGACGCAGCGCGCGCCCAGCTCGAAATCGCCCACTCGCAGCCGCCAGCCGCCGCCATCGCGCACGCCGCCGCTGACGCGGCTGGCCAGCGCGAGCGTGGCGCCGGCGTGCTCGGCGTCGCCCAGCAGCGCCGTCATCAGGCCGTGGCTGTCGACGATGCCGCTGGACGGCGACAGCAGCGCGCCGGCGCAGTCCAGCGCCGGCTCCAGGGCCAGCGCCTGCGCGTGGTCCAGCAGCCGCAGGTCGTCCACGCCATTGGCCGCGCCCTGTTCGGCAATGCGGGCCAGCCGCGGCAGGTCGGCCGCGCGTGTCGCGACGACGAGCTTGCCGCAGCGGCCGTGCGCCACGCCGCGTGCCGCGCAGTAGGCGTAGAGCAGGGCCTTGCCGCGCACGCACAGCCGCGCCTTCAGGCTGCCGGCGGGGTGGTAGAGCCCCGCGTGGATGACCTCGCTGTTGCGCGACGAGATGCCCGTGCCGATGGCGCCGGCCGCTTCGATGATGAGCACCTCGCGCCCGCGCAAGGCCAGCTCGCGGGCCACCGCGAGGCCGACGACGCCGGCGCCGATGACGGCGATTTCCACGTGGTCCATCGCCGCCCAGGTCGGGGGTTAGGCCGCCAGCGGCTCCGTGCGCGCCAGCAGCCAGGCCAGCGCCGGGCCGCTGACCAGCGGCTGCAGGCGCGCACGCACGGTGGCGTGGTAGTCGTTCAGCCAGGCGATCTCGTCGGCGCGCAGCAGGCTGGCGTCGATGCAGCTCGTGGCGATGGGGCAGAGCGTCAGCGTCTCGAATTCGAGCATCTCGCCAAAGGCGTTCTTCTCCGGCGTGTCGATGGCGACGTTGAGCACCAGGTTCTCGATGCGCACGCCCCACTGGCCCGGCCGGTAGAGGCCCGGCTCGATGCTGGTGATCATGCCGGGCTCCATCGCCATGGCCGGCTCGGCGACGGCCTTGGAGATGCTCTGCGGGCCTTCGTGCACATTCATGAAATAGCCCACGCCGTGGCCGGTGCCGTGGCCGTAGTCCAGGCCGTGTTCCCACAGCGGCGCGCGGGCGATGGCGTCGAGCATGGGGCTGAGCGTGCCGCGCGGGAAGCGCGTGCGCGACAGCGCGATGGTGCCCTTGAGCACCAGCGTGTAGTCGCGCTTCTGCGCGGCGCTGACGCTGCCGATGGGCCAGACGCGGGTGATGTCCGTCGTGCCGCCGAGGTATTGGCCGCCGGAGTCGAGCAGCAGCAGGCCGTCGCCCTCGATCTGCGCGAAGGACTCGGGCGTGGCGCGGTAGTGGGGCAGGGCGCCGTTGGCCATCCAGCCGGCAATCGTCGAGAAGGACGGGCCGACGAAGCCGGGGCGCCGGCGGCGCGCGGCGGTCAGCCGGGTGTCGATGTCCAGCTCGCTCCAGCGCTCGCCGCGTGCCAGCGCGGCCTCGAACTCGGCATAGAACTCGCACATGGCCGCGCCGTCCCGGGCCATGGTCTCGCGGACGAACTCGGCCTCGGCGGCGGTCTTGCGGCTCTTCAGCAGCGTGCTGGGGTTGATCTGCTCGACGACGCTGACGGCAGCCGGCACAGCCTCGCGCAGGCCCAGCGTCACGCGGCGCGGGTCGATCAGCAGCCTGGCGCCGGCCGGCAGCGCGGCCAGGGTGGCTGCGGCCTGGCCGTAGGGCGCGAGCTGGATGCCGTCCGCGCTCAGGCGGGCGGCCGCGTCGGCCGGCACCTTGCCATCGCCGACGAAGAGGCGGCCGCCCTGCGCATCCAGCAGCAGGTGGGCGATGAAGACGGGGTTGCACTCGACGTCGCTGCCGCGCAGGTTCAGCAGCCAGGCCACATCGTCCACGGTGGAGACGAGATGGTGGGTGGCGCCGACCGAGGCCATGGCCTGGCGCACGCGGGCCAGCTTGTCGGCGCGCGACACGACGGCCTGCGGGAGCTGGTGCTCGTAGATGGCGTCGGCGGGCAGGCCGGGGCGGTCGTCCCAGGCGGCCTGCAGCAGGTCCACGTCGCTGCGCAGCGTGACGCCGGCACGCTGCATCGCGGCGCGCAACGTGTTCGCCAGCGCCAGGCCCAGCACCTGGCCGTCCACGGCCAGCGCCTGGCCGGGCTGCAGCGTCTTGGCGATCCAGTCGATGTAGAGCGTCGAGGCGCCCGAGTTCATCTTCTCGAGCTGGATGCCGCTGCCCGCGATCTGGGCCTCGGCCTGGGCCCAGTAGCGGCTGTCGGCGAACAGCGCGGCGCGGTCGCGCGTGACGACCAGGCTGCCCACCGAGCCGTTGAAGCCCGACAGCCATTCGCGGCCCTGCCAGCGGCCGGGCAGGTATTCGGAGAGATGGGGGTCGCTGGAGGGCACGAGCACGGCGTGCAGGCCCTGGGCGATCAGCGCGTCGCGCACGCGCTCGATGCGCAGTCGGGTTTCGGAGGTGCGGGTGTCCATGGCCAGGACCTTTTCTGAGTCGAAGCCGCAAGTTTAGTTTTGTAGCCCCGGCCCTGCCGTTCGGCAGGGGGCGGGGCGTGCCGTCTCAGGCCAGGGCCCGGGCGGGCGTCAGCAGCCGCTCCATCAGCTCGCGCACGCTGCGGATCTGGCTGCCGAAGGGCAGGGCACCGCTGCCGCGGAAGAACAGGCCCTTCTTCACGTCGCCGCGCAGCGCGGCGGCGAGCTGGTTGTCGATGCAGAACTGGCCCCAGTCCTTGAAGCCGTCGCGCAGGCCGCACTGGGCCAGGCAGTCGAAGGCCTTGGTGCAGCGCTGCTTGACCTGGGCGACGGCTTGCAGCCGGCTCTCCAGGCGCAGATAGGTCTTCAGCCAGGGCGTGGCCACGGCGCGCGCCGGCAGGCCGGCCACGCTGGTGAACTCGATCATGTCCTCGTCGCGCGCCTCGGCCAGCACGCGCTTGAACTCGGCGTCGGCATCGCCCTCGGTCGTCACGGCGAAGGGCGTGCCCAACTGCACCGCGTCGGCGCCCAGGGCCTGCAGGCGGCTGATGTCCTCGAAGCTGCGCACGCCGCCGGCCGCGATCAGCGGGATCTCGCGCTCGATGCCGGCCTGGCGGAAGAATTCCTTGCAGGCGGGCAGCACCTGGTCGAAGTCGAAGCGGCGGTCATTGACGTCGGCGATGCGCGCGGCGCCCAGGTGGCCGCCGGCCAGGCGCGGGTGCTCGATGACGATGGCGTCCGGCAGGCGCTTCTTGCGCTCCCATTTCTTGACGATGAGCTGCACGCCGCGCGCATCGCTGAGGATGGGGATGAGCAGGGCCTTGGGGTGGCCCTGGGCCAGGTCGGGCAGGTCCAGCGGCAGGCCCGCGCCGACGACGACGGCATCCACGCCCGCGGCCAACGCGCGCTTGACCGAGGTCGCGTACTCGCTGACGGCACGCATCACGTTCAACGCCACCAGGCCGCGGCCCTGCGAGCGCTCGCGGGCGCCGGCGATTTCGCGGTCCAGCGCCACGAGGTTGGCCTCGTTGATGCGGCGCTTGGCCTCCTCGCCGGCATTGCAGCCTTCGGTGGCTTCCATCAGGTCGGGGTGCAGGCGGCGCAGGTCCACCGAGCTGATCGTGCCCATGCCGCCGTCGGCGGCCACGGCCCCGGCCAGGCGCTGGGCGCTGACGCCCACGCCCATGCCGCCCTGCACGACGGGCAGCAGCTCGCGCCCGCCCAGTTGCAACGGCTTCAGGCCGGAGCGCACGAGCAGGGCGCCGAGTTCTTGGGAGATGTGCGGGAAGGGGTTCATCGGCGGGCCAGGTTGACGAGCAGAAACGTCGCAGCCTAGGCCTTGCCGCCGACCGTCGCCTTGACCCAAGTCATCGACAGCGCAAGTTAGGCGCTTGCTCTCACCCTCTCAGAGCTCGGTGCGCAGCGTCCACAGCTCCGGGAAGAGCACCACGTCCAGCATCTTGCGCAGATAGCTGACGCCGCCGGTGCCGCCGGTGCCGCGCTTGAAGCCGATGACGCGCTCCACCGTCGTCACGTGCCGGAAGCGCCAGAGGCGGAAGGCGTCCTCAAGGTCCACCAGCTCCTCGCCCATCTGGTAGAGGTCCCAGTGGTCCTGCGGCGCGCGGTAGACGGTCAGCCAGGCCTGCTTGACGCCCTCGTCGGCGGCATAGGGCTCGGTCCAGTCGCGCTGCAGCCGCGCGGCCGGCACCGCGATGCCGCGGCGGGCCATCAGCTTCAGCACCTCGTCGTAGAGCGATGGCGCCTCGAAGGCCTCCTGCACCTGGGCCAGCAGGTCGGGCCGGTGCTCGTGGGGCTTGAGCATGGCGGCGTTCTTGTTGCCCAGCATGAACTCGATGCGCCGGTACTGCGCGCTCTGGAAGCCGCTGCTCTTCGCCAGATAGGGCCGGATGGCGCTGTACTCGGGCGGCGTCATCGTGGCCAGCACGTCCCAGGCATGCACCAGCTGCTCCATGATGCGCGACACGCGGGCCAGCATCTTGAAGGCCTCGGGCAGGCGGTCGGCGGCCACGTTGGCGACCGCCGCGTGCAGCTCGTGCAGCATCAGCTTCATCCACAGCTCCGAGGTCTGGTGCTGCACGATGAAGAGCATCTCGTTGTGGTCGGGCGAGAGCGGCTTCTGCGCGCTCAGGATGGCGTCGAGCTGCAGGTAGTCGCCATAGCTCATGTCCCGGGAGAAATCGAGCTGGGCGCCGTGGTGTTCCAGGGGCGTCATGGGTCAGGTCACCTTTGAGCGGCTGGTGAATTCGGGGGCGTCCCAGGATCGGGTGGCGACGATGTCCGCCAGCGTGTCCACCGCGCGCACCACGTCGGCGAAGCCGTTGTAGAGCGGCGCGAAGCCGAAGCGCAGCAGCTCGGGGTCGCCGGCGCGGAAGTCGCCGATGAAGCCGCGAGCGATCAGCGCCTGCATCACCGCATAGCCGTCCGTGCCGCGCGGCAGGCTGAACGACACCTGCGAGCCGCGCATCGCCGCGTCGCGCGGCGTCGCGATGACGGCGCCGGGCACTCGTGCTTCCACGCTGTCGATGAAGGCTTCGGTCAGCGCCAGCGACTTGTTGCGCAACGCCTTCATGCCGCCCAGCTTCTGGGCGGCGTCGAAGACGTCCAGCGCCGTGTCCAGCCCCGTCGCGGCCAGCACCGCGGGCGTGCCGCACTGGTACTGCTGGATGCCCGGCGCGGGCTGGTAGTCGCTGTCGAAATCGAAGGGGTTGGCATGGCCCATCCAGCCGGTCAGCGGCTGCCAGACCTGGCCCTCGTGGCGCGGGTGCATCCACACGAAGGCCGGCGCGCCGGGGCCGCCGTTCAGGTACTTGTAGCCGCAGCCGATGGCGAAGTCCGCCGCGGCGCCGAGCAGGTCGATGGGCACCGCGCCTGCGCTGTGGCACAGGTCCCAAACGGCCAGCGCGCCGGCCTGGTGGGCCCAGCGCGTCAGCAGGCCCATGTCGTGCATGCGGCCGCTGCGGTAGTTCACATGCGTCAGCATCAGCACCGCGCAGCGCTCGTCCAGCAGCGGCGGGATGTCCTCCGGCCGCTCGGCCAGGACCAGCTCGCCGCCATGCGCGCGCGCCACGCTCTGCGCGATGTAGTTGTCGGTCGGGAAGTTGCTGCGCTCGCTCACCACCACGCGGCGCTTGCCTTGCTGCAACTGCAGCGCCGCGTGCAGCACCTTGTAGAGGTTGATGGAGGTCGAGTCCGCCACCAGCACCTCTCCCGGGCGGGCGCCCAGCCACGGTGCCAGCCGGTCGCCCAAGCGGCGCGGCAGGTCGATCCAGCCGGCGGTGTTCCAGCTCTTGATGAGGTCCCGGCCCCATTCCTGCTCCACCGCGCGCCGGATGCGCTCGGGCGTGGCGCGGGGCAGGGCGCCGAGCGAGTTGCCGTCGAGATAGGTCACGCCGTCGGGCAGCGTGAAGAGGTCGCGCAAGCTGCGCAGGGGGTCGGCGGCGTCGAGCCGCTTGGCGTCGTCGATGTTCATTTCAGTTCCCTCAGGACGGCGCGCACCGGGGAGGCACAGGCGCCTTGGAGTTTGAGTGGCAGGGCGATCAATTCGTAGTCGCCCTCGGGCACGTCGTCGAGCACGAGGTTCTCCAGCACGCGCAGGTCGTGGCGGCGCAGCTGCTGGTGGCTGCTCAGCACCTTGGAGTCGGCCGGGTCCACGCTGGGCGTGTCGATGCCGATCAGGCGCACGCCGCGCGCGGCCAGCCACTCGACGGCCTCGGGCGCATAGGCCGTGAAGGCGGGGTTCCAGCGGGTGTCGGCACGCTCGCAGCAGCGCACCAGCACGCGCGGGGGGAGGCCTTCTTCCGCGTGTTGCAGGTGCTCGACCGTGACCAGCGGCGCGGCACCGATGGCGTGGATGACGCGGCAGCGGCCGAGATAGCTGTCCAGCGGCACGTCGGCAATCGCCGGCGCGTCGTTCGCGTAGTGCAGCGGCGCATCGGCATGCGCGCCGACATGCGGCGACATCGTGATCGCGCTGAGGTTGACCGGGCAGCCGGGCGACAGCCGCGCCGTCCAGCGCAGGCTGTAGGGCTCGTCGCCCGGGAAGATGGGCGCATCGGGCGCGACGGTGGGGGAGATGTCCCACAGGCGTGGGCAGGGCTTGGAAGGCATGGCGGGCGGCACCATAGCTTTGCCGGAACCTTCGTGGTGTCGGTTAATTCCAACTGCCTGTCAACTCGGGCCGGGCGCCCCCCTGGAGTCCGGTCCGGGCTCAGCGCCGGAACTTGCCGGCCTGGTCCACGATGGACAGGTCCACATACTCCAGGCCCGTGTGGTCCGTCGGGCTGTAGCCCAGCTCGATGCCGCCGACGTCGTAGTGGCCCATGCCCTCCAGCGCCTTGCGCAGGCCGTCGCGCGTGGGCTTGGGGCCGGCGCGCTTCAGGCCTTCCACCAGCACCTTGGCCGACACATAGCCCTCGACGACGGTGGGCGTCAGCTCCACGCCTGCCTTGCGTGCCGCCTCGGACGCCTCCTTGATGATGGGCTTGGCCATCGAGCGCTCGTAGGGGAAGACCTGGCTGACGATGACGCCGTAGGCGATGTCGCCCAGGTCCTTGACGAAGCCCGCCGTCGCGTTGTTCGACAGGGTCACCAGCTGCGCCTTCGAGCCCGCGGCCCGCACCGCTTTCATGCCCTGCACGACCGCCGTGCCCGAGCCGATGAACAGCACGGCCTGGGGCGATGCGGCCAGCAGCTTGGGCACGATGGGGCCGAAATCGGGCTTGGCGCGGTCGTACTTCTCGTGGGCCACGGCTGTCTTGTTGACCTTGGCCAGACCGGCATGGGCGCCCTGCACGGCGTCCTCGCCGAAGGAGTCGTCCACCTGCACGATGGCGATGCGGTCCACGCCGATCAGGCTCAGGTGCTCGATGGCCCGTTCTGCCTCGCGCTGGTAGGTGGCGCGCACGTTGAAGAGCCACGGGTGCACCGGCTTGTGCAACACCATCGCGCCCGTGGACGGCGCCACCAGCGGCACCTTGTACTCGGTCAGCAGCGGCATGATGGCCTGCGCCAGCGGCGTGCCGCGGATCAGGAACAGCGAGATCGCGCCCTGGTCGATCAAGGTCTTGGCATTGGCGGCGGCCAGCTTGGCTTCGAACTTGTCGTCCAGCGACACCAGCGTGATCTTCTGGCCGTTGACGCCGCCGGCGGCGTTCACCGCGTCGAAGTACATCCTGGCGCCCTGGGTCGCCTCCTTCACGCTGGCGGCGACCGTGCCGGTGAAGCCGGCGGTCTGGCCGATGGTGATGTCGGCGTGGGCGGGGGGGACTGCCAGGCCGGTGGCCGTGAGGGCGGCGAGCGCGAGGCGGCCGGCGAGGTGCCGAAGTGGGGTCATGGGGTTGTCTCCAAGCTGTTCCTGGCTGCGGCGGGCTCTGTGGCGCTCTTGATGGCCTGCTCGCGGGAGTGCAATTCAAGCATGGGTGCAGGAGGCGTTTGGCGAAACCGTCGTCGGGCGACGTGACACGGCTGTGACTTAGCCCGCGCCGCATTCATTCACCTACTCGGCGCTCTCGGTTTGACGATTGCGCTTGCGAAGATCAAGGGCGATGGCCGCCACTTCAATCGCCACGAATCCCAAGGACCCACGTTGATTGACGCAGTGGGCACATTCTTGAAGCTGCCCGGGCTTGCTCTCATGGCTGAGATAATTGTTCATCAAGGGAGGGCTCTTTCGAGGCCTCTTCCCATTCTTGGAGGTCAACCATGGGAAGCACGATTGGGCAGTTCGAATACAGCATCATGACGATGAAGAAGGGGGACTCTTTGCCCTTCGACCCGCAGGTTCACATCGAACTCAAACGATGGGGGATGAATCGCGACGTGCCGGTGATTTCGCCGGCGCTCATGTCAGAGGCGGAGATCGACGAGCAAATCAAGTTCATGAAGGACGATCTTGATGCAGTGGGGAAGCGCGCCAAGGCGGCTTTGGTTCGCGCGAAGCAGCGGACCATAGACCTGGTCAAGACCAGGTCAACCGATTGACAACCAGCATGCCCACCCCGCGTGGGCGTGGACATCTTGCAATACGCGGGTGTGCCGCCAGGCGAGACTGATTCGCCGCGTTTTCTCTTGTTGTGAAGAGGTCACGTTTCCTTGGGCGGCTCGACGGGCGCTGGCGAGGCGACAGGGGCCGCGTCGGACTTCTTCCACGGCGGCGTGATGCCCAGGTAGGTTGTGAAGCCGTAGGCCGCGACGACAAGCAAACCCAGCAGCACATGCTTTGTGTAGACATCGACCATCGCCGAGGCGTATGACGACTCGCTCTCGGCGAGCATTCGAATTTTGAGCGTCAGCATCAGGTTTTGGACGGCGTCCAGGTGAGGCACCCAATTTTCGGAGATCGAAAGGGCCAACAGGCCCAGCAGCAGCGACGCGATCATCATCATCACGCCAAACTTTTCTTCGTATTTCATGTTGACTCCTGATGTCTTTGCGCGGCGGGCAATCCAAAAGGCGAATGCCAAGGGAGCGGCGACGGCGATGGCAAGGTAGGCGGTGTCGGCAGACTTCGCGGCGGCGATTGCGGCCTCTTCGACCCGGTTGGCTTCCGCTTGGGCGGCGGCGGCGTCCGCCTCCTTTTTCGCCTGTATCTCGCCCATGATCTCGAAGATGCTCTTTTCTCGCGGCTGAGCGGCCCGCTCGGCTTCGCGCCGCTCCATTTGAAGCCGCATCAGCTCGGTTTGATTGCGAATACTCTCTGTCTGAGCTTGAATCCGCGCCATGTCGATTTCGTGCTGCATTTGTCGCAGCTGCGCTTCGTTCGTCTGCTGTTCAAGCGAGATCTGGCCTTGCGCATGCGCGCATGCAAGCATCAGAGGGAAAGAAAGAGCAAAAAGACGCATAGACGCACTCCTGCTCAATCGTAACCGGCCCGCCCATGGGGCTTTGCTCAGAAGAACCTCAACGGCTCGCCGTTTTGCTCAAACGGCGTCCAGGCGACCGCGGTGGCGATGAAGATTTTGCGGTGCGCCAAGCACCCGGTCGCATCCCCCAGGGAACTCGACGAGCCAGCCGAAGCCCTCATGCCGAGCCATGGACTGCGCCGCGTCGGGCTCTTTGCTCTTGACCCAAACGACGCGGTCCAGCGGGATTGATGTCGGGGCGCTGGATCATGCTGGGGTACTGGATCAAAGCGTGAACTTTCTACGAGCTTCATGCTTTGCTGGCTCGGTTCGTCAAAAACCGCGCGCGCAACACGCTTGCTGAATCCCTCCTCCACGCCGCAAACACCGCTGACGCCTCAATCGCCTCGGCCAGCGGCCTGAACACCGCCCCCTGCACGCCCGCCTGCCGAAACGCCGCCGGCACGATGCTCACGCCCAGGCCCTGCGACACCAGCGACACCACCGACAGCCAATGCCGCCCCTCGTGCTGCAGCCTTGGATAGAACCCATGCTGCCGGCAGATCTCGACGATGCGGGCGTGGTAGTCGGGCGAGCCCTTGCGGGAGAACAGGATGAAGGGCTGGTCGCTCAAGCTCGCGAGCGGAATCTGCTCCAGCGACGCCAGCGGGTGGCCCGCCGGCAGGCAGGCGAGGAAGGGTTCGCTGTAGAGCGGCTGTGAGGCGAGGGCGGGCGGCAGGCGGTCGGTGTGGACGAGGCCGAGGTCCAGCTCCTCGGCCAGCAGCGCGTCGATCTGGTCCTGCGAGTTCAGCTCGATGACGATCACCTCGACCTTGGGGTGGCTGGCCTGGAAGACCTGCAGCCAGGCCGACAGGCCGTTGAACAGCGTGGAGCCGACAAAGCCCAGCCGCAGCCGGCCCACCTCGCCGGCCTGCACCTCACGGGCGAGGGCGCAGGCGTCCTCGGCGCGGTCGAGCAGGGCCTGCGCGCTGCCGCGGAAGGCCTCGCCCGCGGGCGTGAGGCGCACGCCCTTGCTGTCGCGGTCGAAGAGGCGGGCGCCGACGCTGGCCTCCAGCTGCTGGATGGCGACCGACAGCGGCGGCTGCGAGATGGCCAGGCGCTGCGCGGCGCGGCCGAAGTGCAGTTCCTCGGCCAGCGCGAGGAAGTAGCGCAGGTGGCGGAACTCCAGGGATCGGGTGGCGGCGTCGATAGGCATTGCGAATCGTCGAAGTCGTTTGCTGAATTGGACACGAATCGCAGGGCGCGGAATACTGGGCGCCATCAGCGCCCGGCCAATGCCGGGCGCGCCACCATCACGCAGGAGACCGCGATCATGGCCACCAAGGCAAGCTTTCACTGGGACGACCCGCTGCTGCTGAACGAGCAGCTTTCCGAGGACGAGCGCATGGTGCGCGACGCGGCCGTGGCCTATTGCCAGGAGCGGCTGCGGCCGCGCGTGCTCGAGGCCTTCCGCCACGAGCAGACCGACGTGGGCATCTTCCGCGAGATGGGCGAGTTAGGCCTGCTCGGCCCGACCATCCCGGCCGAGTACGGCGGCGCCGGCCTGAACTACGTCAGCTACGGCCTCATCGCCCGCGAGGTGGAGCGCGTGGACTCGGGCTACCGCTCGATGATGAGCGTGCAGTCGTCGCTCGTCATGGTGCCGATCAACGAGTTCGGCAACGAGGCGACCAAGCGTAAATACCTGCCCAAGCTCGCGAGCGGCGAGTGGATCGGCTGCTTCGGCCTGACCGAGCCCAACCACGGCTCCGACCCTGGCTCGATGGTCACGCGCGCCCGGTCGGTTGCCGGCGGCTACGAGCTGACGGGCAGCAAGATGTGGATCACGAACAGCCCCATCGCCGACGTCTTCGTCGTCTGGGCCAAGGACGACGGCGGCCAGATCCGCGGCTTTGTGCTGGAGAAGGGCGCCAAGGGCCTGTCGGCGCCGGCCATCCACGGCAAGGTCGGCCTGCGCGCGTCCATCACCGGCGAGATCGTCATGGACAAGGTGTTCTGCCCCGAGGAGAACGCCTTCCCCGACGTGCGCGGCCTGAAGGGCCCGTTCACCTGCCTGAACTCGGCCCGCTACGGCATCGCCTGGGGCGCTTTGGGTGCGGCCGAGGACTGCTGGCACACGGCCCGCCAGTACACGCTGGACCGCAAGCAGTTCGGCAAGCCGCTGGCGGCCAACCAGCTGGTGCAGAAGAAGCTGGCCGACATGCAGACCGAGATCGCGCTGGGCCTGCAGGGCTGCCTGCGCCTGGGCCGCATGAAGGACGAGGGCACGGCGGCGGTCGAGATCACGTCCATCATGAAGCGCAACAGCTGCGGCAAGAGCCTGGAGATCGCCCGCATGGCGCGCGACATGCTCGGCGGCAACGGCATCTCGGACGAGTTCGGCATCGCCCGCCACCTCGTCAACCTGGAGGTCGTGAACACCTACGAGGGCACGCACGACATCCATGCGCTGATCCTGGGCCGCGCGCAGACGGGCATTGCCGCGTTCTGATGACTTGAGGCCGAGATGCCGGGATGCCGGGATGCTGGCCGGCCAGGGCAATGAGTTCAGCGTGACGGCTTGGTCAGCTGGATCTCGAACAGCCGCGGCCAGAGCTTGCCGGTGACGAAGAGGCGCTTCTTCTTCTCGTCGTAGGCGATGCCGTTGAGCACGGCATCGGCATTCAGGCGCTGGTCGTCGGGCAGGATGCCGGCGAGGTCGATCCAGGCCGTCACGCGGCCGGTCCTGGGGTCGATGCGGGCGATGCGGTCGGTCTGCCAGACGTTGGCGAAGATCTCGCCCTCGACCCACTCCAGCTCGTTGAGCTGGTCCACCGGCCGGCCGTCGGCCGTCACGCGCACGCGGCGCAGTTCCTTGAAGCTCAGCGGGTCCAGGAAGCGCAGCTCGGCGCTGCCGTCGCTCATGACCAGTTCCTTGGCGTTGTGCGTCAGGCCCCAGCCTTCGCCGGGGTAGTTGAACTTGCGCCAGAGCTTGAAGCTCCTTAGGTCCAGCACGAAGGCGGTCTGCTCCTGCCAGGTGATGCCGATGAGGCGGTCGCCCCACTGCGAGATGCCCTCGCCGAAGACCTCGGGCGGCAGTTCCACGGCCTGCACGACGCGGCCGGTCTCGATCTCGACCTTGCGGATGGTGGAGCGGCCGCGCAGGCCCGTGCCCTCGTACAGGAAGCCGTCGTGGAAGAACAGGCCCTGCGTGAAGGCCTGCGGGTCGTGCGGGTAGCTGTGCACGACCTTGAAGCCCTGCACCGGCACGGCCGCGGCGGCCCAGGCGGCGGGCAGGGCCAGCGCGGCGGCCAGCAGGGCCAGCGCGGCGCGGCGGGAGGCTAGCAAACGCGAGATCGGATTCATGCCGTCAGCCTAGCCCAAGCCGTGGGCGAGAGCTGTCTGCAAGGGGTCTTCAGGCCGGCTGGGGCTCAGCGGCTGTGCGAGGTCAGCCGCGCCAGCGGCGAGGCCATGCTGACGCCGGGCGCCGTGGTGCGCGTGGGCTTGTTGGCCTCGTCGTCCTCGGCGCCGGCCGACAGCGCGGCGATGCTGTCGGGGCTGCGGCGCATGGCCACGCCCACGGCGAGGATGTCGATGACCAGCAGGTGCAGGATGCGGCTGACCATGGGTAGGTGGGTCGCGATGTCCTCGACGTGGTCGACGATCAGCGCCGCGTCGGCCTTCTTGGCCAGCGGGCTCTGGCTGGCCGTGATGGCGACGACCTTGGCGCCGCGCTCCTGGGCCTTCTCGACGACGGCCAGCAGCTCCGGCAGGCGCCCGCCGCTGCTGATGACGACGGCCACGTCGCCCTCGCGCAGCACGTCGGCCGCGAGCAGCTGCAGGCGCGGGTCGGTGTAGGCGCCGCAGGGCATACCGAAGCGCAGGAACTTGAACTGAGCGTCCTGCGCGACGACGCCGTAATGGCCGAGTGCGAAGAACTCGATGCGGCCGGCCTGCAGCAGCATGTCGATGGCGCGGTCGATGGTGTCGCGGTTCAGCTGGCTGCGCACCTGCAGGATGGCGCTGGCCGTGTTGCCCAGCACCTTGGCGCCCAGCTCCAGCATGGAGTCGTTGGTGTTGACCTGGGTGTGGGTGACGGGCACGGTGCCGGTCAGGCCCGAGGCCAGGCGCAGCTTGAAGTCCGACAGGCCCTCGCAGCCCAGCGAGCGGCAGAAGCGGATGACGGTGGGCTGGCTGACGCCGGCGGCGCGGGCGATCTCGGCGATGGGGTCGTTCAGCACCGAGCGCGGCTGGGCCAGCACGAGGTCGGCCACGCGCAGCTCGGCGGGCGAGAGCTCGCTGCGCGCGCGGCGGATCTGGCCGAGGATGGCCGAGCCGGGCGAGGCCTGCAGGTTGCGCAGCTGGTTCTCGAGGATGGCCGACGCGCCCTTGAAGGTAGCGTTCTCGGCGGTGATGACGAAGGTCGGGATGGCCGCGACGTAGTCGTGGAAGCGCCCCTTGTCCTCGAAGCGGGCGCGGAAGGGGCTGCGGTCGAAGTATTCGCCCAGGCGCGGCACGATGCCGCCGCCGATGTAGATGCCGCCCAGCGAGCCCAGCGTGACGGCCAGGTTGGCCGCGGCCGTGCCGAGCAGGCCGCAGAAGACCTCCAGCGTCTCCAGGCAGAGGGCGTCGCCATCCTCCAGCGCGCGCTGCGTGATGGCGGGGGCCAGCAGCGGCTCGGCATTGGCGACGCCGTTGCGGTCGGCCAGTGCGCGGTAGATCAGCTCCAGGCCGGGGCCGGAGATCAGGCGCTCGTAGGAGACATGGTCCAGCGTCTTCCACGCGAACTGCAGGATCTCCATCTCGCGCTTGTCGCGCGGGCCGAAGTTGACGTGGCCGCCCTCGGTGCCCAGCGCGATCCAGCCTTCGCCCGCCGGGATCAGCCCGGACACGCCCAGGCCCGTGCCGGCGCCCAGCAGGCCGATGACGCTGGGCCGCCGCGCCTGGCCGCCGCCGACCTGGCGCACATCCGCCTCGGCCAGCCGGGGCAGGGCCATGGCCAGCGCCGTGAAGTCGTTGACGACGACCAGCGTGTCCAGCCCGAGGCGCTGGCGCATCTCCTCGATGGAGAACTGCCAGTGATAGTTGGTCATGCGCACCCGGTCGCCCTCCACCGGGTTGGCGATGGCGATGGCGGCGTGCGCGATCTGCTGCGGGCCGCCGTCCTGCCAGCTCAGGCCCTGCAGATAGGCGCGCACGGCGGCATGGAAGTCGGCATGGTCGGCGCAACGCAGCGAGGCCATCTGCGTGAATTCGCCGAGGCCGGTTTCCAGCGCGAATCGGGCATAGGTGCCGCCGATGTCGGCGAGCAGGCGGGGGCTGTCGAAACGGGGCATAGGCGCTGGCGCTGGAAAACGGGCTGTGAAAGGACCGGCGGATTATTCAGCAGGCCGGCCGGCGGCGGCGCAAGGCGGCCTGCGGCGGTGGTGCTGGAAAGTTCTTGTAGCTTCACTACAGTATTGCGGCAACCGATTTTGCCCAGGGAGCTGCTGGTTGCGAGGCGTTTGGAAGCGATTGCAGAAGGCGAATTGAATCGTTGGGGCGAATGCGTATTGTCGGGGATATGTAGTTTTGCTACCGTCCGCCGCGACCGAAATTTCACCTTTTTGCTCCCGTGCCTGCCAAAAACCGACTCCCGAAACCCCGCCTCCTTTCCTGCCCGTCGTCGGGAGCCCTCGCATGACGGCCGCCTACCCCTGGCTGGTGGCCGATGTCGGCGGCACCAATGCCCGCTTCGGCACCGTGGCCGGCCCCGGCGCGGCGGTCGAGGACGTGCGTGTGCTGCCCGTGGCGGGCCATGCCGGGCCGGCCGCCGCGGTGCGCGCCTACCTCGCCGGCCAGGCGCCGGGCCAGGCCGCGCCGCGCAGCGCCGCCTTCGCGCTGGCAACGGCGCTGGGCGGCGACCGCATCGAACTGACCAATGGTGCCTGGAGCTTCTCGCGCGCCGGCACCCAGGCCGAACTGGGCCTGCAGACGCTGCTGTGCCTGAACGACTTCGAGGCCCAGGCCCTGTCGCTGCCGCGGCTGGGCGGGCACCAGCTGCGCGCCTGGGGCGCGGCGCCACCGCCGGCGAAGGACATGGCCACCGGGGCTGTGCTGGCCGTCATCGGCCCGGGCACGGGCCTGGGCGTGGGCGGCGTCGTGCGGGCGCCGGGGCGCTGGATCGCGCTGCCGGGCGAGGGCGGCCATGCCACGCTGGCGCCGGCGGACGACTTCGAAAGCGCCGTGCTGAGCCATGCGCGCCGCGAGTTCCCGCATGTGTCGGCCGAGCGCTTCCTGTCCGGCATCGGCCTGCCGGTGCTGTGCCGTGCGGTCGCCGCCGTGCTGGGCGAGGGCGAGGCGGTCGACGCGCTGCCCACCGAGCAGATCGTGGCCCGCGGCCTGGCGGGCGAATCGCCGGCCTGCTCACGCGCGCTGGACGTCTTCTGCGCGATGCTCGGCGGCTTTGCCGGCAACGTCGCGTTGACGCTGGGTTCGCGCGGCGGTGTCTTCATCGGCGGCGGCATCGTGCCGCGCCTGGGCGAGCGCTTCTTCCAGTCGGAGTTCCGCGTCCGCTTCGAGGCCAAGGGCCGCTTCCAAGCCTTCCTGGCGGGCATCCCCACGGCCCTTATCACCGACACGCTGGCCGCCCTGGCCGGCGCGGCCCAGGCCCTGGAGCAGGCCGACGCCTGAGCTCACGGCGGGTCCGCTCGCGCCCGCCGCCTGTCCCTGCGGCGCGGCCGTTCGGTGGCGCAGCCCTCATCACTCCATCAGAAATGACTGCTCGGCGCCGCACTGGCAAGCGGCGCCGAGCGGCTCTGCCGTGCGCATTTGTTCACGGATGGATGGCTGCCGTGACCCTGAAAATTGATGTGTAGTTGAGCTACAGAATTTTGTTTTTCTTGATGTCGACTTCGGCGGCGCCATCGATCGTCACTTGATTTAATGCTGGTTTTCCCTTGGCATTTGTCGGAAATCAGGTCGTTTCTGCGCAACTTCTAGGGTTTACGCAGGTGCGGAAAAAAATCTAGTTTTGATACAAACATGGTCGAGACGTTGGGTTCTCGCCCTCCAGACGCAAGCCGGCACCCGGCGGCGCCTCCCGGGCCAAGCCGTTTTCCAGTGAACCAGAGGAGACATTCATGAGCATGAGCAATGACAAGCGCGGCTCGGGCCGCGCCGAGTCCTTCCACATCAGTCCGGTGGCCGTCGGCTGCACCCTGCTGATCGCCGCCGCGGCGGCGACGGCACAGACGGCGCCGCAACCCCAGCAGCTCGAAACGGTGACCGTCACCGGCATCCGCAAGGGCATCGAGGACGCGATTTCGGTCAAACGCAATAACGACTCCATCGTTGAGGCGATCTCGGCGGAAGACATTGGCAAGTTGCCCGACACGACCATTGCCGAGGCTCTGGCCCGACTGCCTGGTGTCACGGCGCAACGTACCAAGAGCGGCACTGCATCCAATATCGCCATTCGTGGTTTGAATGAGGACTTCACGGGCTATCTGCTGAATGGTCGCGAGCAAACCAGCACCGGTGACAGCCGCGCGGTTGATCTCAGCGTCTACCCGGCTGAACTGATCGCCAGCGCCACCGTCTACAAGACCAACGATGCGGCGCTGATGGGTGCGGGCATGGCTGGCACGATCGACAAGCGCCTGATCGATCCGCTGGCGTTTGGTCGCCGGGTGCTTGCTGCGAGCTACGAGCGCGACCGCACCGGCATCAGCCTGCCCAACCCTGGAACGGGCAATCGAAAGAGCCTGGCCTACATCGATCAGTTTGCAGATCGGACCATCGGTATTGCCCTGGGCTTCGTCAAGGCGGATGGCACGACCAACGAACTGGGCACGGGTGGTTGGGGTTCCGCCACCGTGAAGGCAACATTGACCGACGGAACGGTGCAAAACAATGTGACCGTGCCCGCTCCCTTCGGCAACGGTGTCGACTACAAGAACCGTCGCGTGACTGACAGTCGCTGGGGTGGTGCGGCGATCCTGGCGTACAAGCCTAACAAGAACTTCACCAGCCAGCTGGATGTGTTCTATTCGAAGATTGACGCCGTCCAGAAGGAAGCCCGGATCCAGGGTGGCTTGGGTGGCCCGATCACCAACGCGACTGTCGTCAACGGCGTGGCCACCAAGGGCACATTCCAGCTCGGTGCCAATGGTGCCGGACTCATTGACCGCGCGGAAAGCATCTTCGACAACGACACCATTAAGTCGCTGGGCTGGAAGAACACCCTTAAGCTTGATGACGGCTGGACCGCGAGCGTCGACCTGAGCAACAACTCGGCGAAGCGCGTGGAGCGCGATATCGAGGCCTACGCTGGCATTGCCGCCGCCGATACGCTGAGCTTCGACAACACGGGCGGCGGTACCGTCCAGTTCAAGGTCGGCAACCCCACGGCGTACACAGACCGGACCATGATCTTCGTGCGTGACCAGCAAGGCTGGAGCGGCGTGCCGGACCCCGTGGTCCCGGGCAAAAACCTGGCTCAGGCTGGCTACGACAAGGGCCCGACCGTGACGGATAAGGTCAGCGCCATCCGTTTTGACCTGACTAAGGAACTGCCCAGCGGGTCAATGTTCAGCAGCATTCAAGGCGGCCTGAACTACGCCAAGCGCACCAAGGACCGCATCGTCGACGAAGGCGTGCTTCAGTCCAAGACCGGCAATGGTTTCGATCCGTTTGCCTTCCCATCCGATGCCTATGTGTCGACGAACATCGGCGGCACAGGTCTGAACATGTTGACCTTCGATCCCAAGGTCAACCTGTGGGACGGCGCAGTTCTTGTTCGTAAGTACAACGATGACATCCTGTCCAAGACCTGGACCATCGCTGAGAAGGTTACTACCGCGTACGCGAAGGCGAACATCGACACCGAGATCGGCGGTATCCCGGTGCGAGGCAACGCAGGCTTGCAGATCGTGAACACGGATCAGTCCTCGGGCGGCTACCGCGCCCAAGTTGGCTCCGGTGTGACCTTGACGAACCCGGCTGGCACGTTGGTAACGGATGGCTCCAAGTACACCGACTTCCTGCCCTCGCTCAACCTCAACGGGGAACTGGGTGGTGGCAACGTGGTGCGTTTTGGCGTGGCCCAGCAGATTGCGCGGCCGACCTTGACCGACATGCGCAATTCCTTTGCCGCATCTCGATTCCTGACTGGGGACAAGACGTCGCCTGTGTACGATCTGCTGGTGGGTTCGGGTGGTAACCCGCACCTCAAGCCCTTCAAGGCCTGGGCTTTCGACCTGTCCTATGAGAAGTACTTCGGCAAGAAGGCCTATGTGAGTGGTGCGCTCTTCTACAAGAAGATCGACACCTACATCGCTCCGCAGACCAATCTGTCCTACGACTTCACGCCTTACGTTCAGTCACTTGGCTTGGCACCGAGCACCACCGGCAAGGGCAACGTCGGTATCTTCACCACCTCGGTGAACGGCACGGGTGGCAATGTCCATGGCTTTGAATGGGCCGTGTCTGCGCCGTTCAACATGATCTCGTCCTGGTTGGATGGCTTCGGCGCTTACGCCAGCTATTCGAACACCGGCAGCACGATCAAGTTCCCGGACGTGCTGGGTCAGATTCCTAACGTGCAGGTCCCGCAGGTCGGCAACATCGCGATCCCGGGCCTGTCAAAGGAAAACGCCAAGTTGACGCTGTACTTTGAGAAGTGGGGCTTCAGCGCCTTCGTCGCTGACAACTACCGCTCGACTTACGTCGGCTTCGTGGCGAACGACCAGACCGGCGGCTACCCGGTGCTGAAGCGAATTCAGGGTTCGAGCTGGGTGTCGGCCCAGGTTGGCTACGAGTTCCAGGAGGGGCAGATGAAGGGGCTCAGCTTCCGAGTTGAGGGCAACAACCTGAACAACCCGGTCTATCGTCAGCTGAATCGCGATAACAGCATCGACACCGAAAACAAGACAGGCCACACGATCATCGTGAAGGTCAGCTACAAGCTGCAGTAACCCTTCGGCACTCAGAGCCCCCCGGCCAGGTTGGCCTGGGGGCTTTTTCTTGGTGCGCCCGGCAGGGTGCACCTACTCGGAGGTGAGAGTCCTCTATCAGCCCGGCAAGGGGAATGGTTAGCCAATGGCAAGGGTTCCGCGGGT
>BFBZ01000020.1_pt76 | contig 121193 bp, 113 predicted proteins | sample 1888401 | NCBI WGS metagenome assembly BFBZ01 (sample SAMD00112614, study PRJDB3348) | symbiont metagenome | host: Chara braunii
CATCACGCGCGCATTGTCGGTGCGCTGCATCTGGCCTCTGAGCAAGCGGCACCCCTCTCCCCAACCCTCCCCCGCAAGGGGGGAGGGAGCCCTGCTGGTCCCGTTGTGGCTTTGCATGGTGCCGTTGGGAGCACACCATGCTGACCCTGATCGGCAAGCGGCTCTTGTTCGCGATCCCATCGCTGATCGGCGTGGTGATCGTGACGTTCCTGCTGACACGCGCGCTGCCGGGCGATCCGGCGGCTTACTTCGCCGGCCCGGCGGCGACCAAGGAGGCGGTCGACCAGATCAGGAAGAAGCTCGGCTTCGACAAGCCGCTGATCGAGCAATTCGTCCGCTACACCGGCGATCTCGCGCATGGCGATCTCGGCACGTCGCTGACCACGGGCCAGCCGGTGGCCGCCGAATTGCGCAACCGCCTGCCGGCCTCGGCCGAGCTGACCTTGCTCGGCCTCGTCGTCGCGATCGTGATCGCGATCCCGCTTGGCGTGCTGGCGGCGACGCGGCCGGGGTCGTGGATCGATCATCTCTGCCGCGTCACCACCACCGCGGGCGTGTCGCTGCCGGTGTTCTTCACCGGGCTGGTGCTGGTCTATGTGTTCTACTTCCGGCTCGGCTGGTCGCCGGCGCCGCTCGGCCGGCTCGACGTGTTCTATAGCGCGCCGCCGACCGTGACCGGCTTCTATCTGATCGACACGCTGATCGCGCGCGACGTCGAGGCGTTTCGTTCGGCGCTCAGCCAATTGATCCTGCCGGCGGTGACGCTCGCGATCTTCTCGCTGGCGCCGATCGCGCGGATGACGCGCGCCTCGATGCTGGCGGTGCTGGCGTCGGATTTCGTCCGCACCGCACGGGCCAGCGGCCTGTCGCCCGGCAAGGTGACCATCACCTACGCGTTCCGCAATGCGATGCTGCCGGTCATCACCACGCTCAGCATGGTGTTCTCGTTCCTGCTCGGAGCCAATGTGCTGGTCGAGAAGGTGTTCGCCTGGCCCGGCATCGGCTCCTACGCGGTGGAGGCGCTGATCGCGTCCGACTTCGCGCCGGTGCAGGGTTTCGTGCTGACCATGGCGGTCATGTACGTGCTGCTCAACTTGGTGATCGACATCCTCTACGGCGTGATCGATCCGCGCGTCAGGCTGGAGGGCTAGAGCATGAGCAGCGTTGCGCCGACCGTCGAACCCGCAGGACCCGCCCGCACCTCAGGACTGGCCGCGGTCATCGAGCAGACCCGCTACGTGCTGAGCGAGAACAAGGTCACTGGCTTTGCCTTCGCGCTGCTGATCCTGATCCTGTTCGCCGCATTGTTCGGGCCCTATGTGGTGCCGTATGACCCGCTCGCCTCGAACACATCAGTGGCATTGAAGCCACCGTCTGCCGCGCACTGGTTCGGCACCGACCAGCTCGGCCGCGATATCTTCAGCCGCGTCATCGTCGCCACAAGGCTCGACACCTTCATCGCGGTCGCTTCCGTCGTGCTGGTGTTCCTGATGGGTGGGCTCGCCGGCATCGCCGCCGGCTATTTCGGCGGCTGGACCGACCGCATCGTCGGCCGCATCGCCGACACCATCATGGCGTTTCCGCTGTTCGTGCTGGCGATGGGCATCGTCGCGGCGCTCGGCAACACCGTGCAGAACATCATCATCGCCACCGCGATCGTGAACTTCCCGCTGTATGCCCGCGTCGCGCGCGCCGAGGCCAACGTCCGTCGCAATGCCGGCTTCGTGCAGGCGGCGCGGCTGTCCGGCAATGGCGAATACCGCATCCTGCTCGGGCACATCCTGCCCAACATCATGCCGATCATGATCGTGCAGATGTCGCTGACCATGGGCTACGCGATCCTCAACGCCGCCGGCCTGTCCTTCATCGGCCTCGGCGTCCGGCCGCCGACCGCCGAGTGGGGCATCATGGTCGCCGAGGGCGCCGGCTTCATGGTCTCGGGCGAATGGTGGATCGCGCTGTTCCCGGGTCTGGCGCTGATGATCGCCGTGTTCTGCTTCAACCTGCTCGGCGACGGCCTGCGCGACATCGTCGACCCGCAGCGGAGGACGTGATGACGGTCTCCACACGGTGCCATATTACCGCTACGCTACTTTGCATGGGGTTGTTTTCGATATTTTGTGGGAAGCGGGCATGACCGCCCAGCCATTGCTCGACGTCCAGGACCTCACGGTCGAGTTCAGCACCCGCCGCGGCATCGTCAAGGCGGTGCAGCATGTCGACATTTCGGTGGCCAAGGGCGAGACCGTCGGCATCGTCGGCGAGTCCGGCTCCGGCAAGTCGGTGACGTCATACGCTGTGATGCGCATCCTCGACCGCGCCGGCCGCATCGCCGACGGTTCGGTGATGTTCTCCGGCATCGACGTCAAGTCGGCGACCGAAAGCCAGATGCGCGACCTGCGCGGCCGCGAGGTCTCGATGATCTTCCAGAACCCGCGCGCCGCGCTCAATCCGATCCGCAAGGTCGGGCACCAGATCGAGGACGTGCTGCGCCAGCACGTCCAGCAGGCCCAGGTCACCGACCGCGGCGAGACCGCGATCGCGGCGCTGGAGCAGGTCAAGATCGCGCGGCCGCGCGAGCGCTATCACGCCTATCCGTTCGAACTGTCCGGCGGCATGTGCCAGCGCGTCGTCATCGCGCTGGCACTGGCCTGCAACCCGCAGCTCTTGATTGCCGACGAGCCCACCACCGGGCTCGACGTCACCACCCAGAAGGCGGTGATGGATCTGATCGTCGAGCTGACGAAGCGCCGGTCGATGTCGACGATCCTCATCACGCACGATCTCGGCCTCGCCGCCGCCTATTGCGACCGCGTCGTGGTGATGGAGAAGGGCCGCGTGGTCGAGACGGCGAAGTCCGCCGACATCTTCGCCGCGCCCCAGCACGCCTACACGAAGAAGCTGATGCGCGCGACGCCGCGGCTCGGCGTGTCGCTGCGGGACCTGCTGCCGGAGGAGGACCTTCTTGCCTCTCCCCGCTCGCGGGGAGAGGCCGACCCGCGCAGCGGGGCGGGTGAGGGGGACTCTCCACGAGCCGTGTTCGCGGATGCAGCCCCTCACCCCAACCCTCTCCCCGTGAAGAACGGGGAGAGGGGGCCAATAGAGTCTCTCCTGTCGGTCGAAAAGCTCGTCAAGGAATATCCCCGCCAGGGCGCGGGCTCGGTGCTGACAAAGCTGTTCGGCCGCAAGCCGCCGGTCGAGGAAGACGTCTTCCGCGCCGTCGACGGCATCAGCTTCGAGGTCGGCCATGGCGAGAGCGTCGGGCTGGTCGGCGAATCCGGCTGCGGCAAGTCGACGACGTCGATGATGGTGATGCGGTTGCTGGACCAGACCTCCGGGCGCATCATGTTCGACGGCGAGGACATCGGCGGCATTGTGCCGCAAGCCTTCGCGCGGCTGCCGCGGCGCAGCCAGATCCAGATGGTGTTCCAGGATCCGACCGACAGCCTCAACCCGCGCTTCACCGCGGCGCGCGCCATCGTGGACCCGATCATGCAGCTCGGCGACATCAGGGGACGCGACGCGCTGCGCGCCCGCTGCGAGGAGCTGGCGCGGCTGGTCGGCCTGCCGGTCAATCTGCTGGATCGCTTTCCGCACCAGCTCTCCGGCGGCCAGAAGGCCCGCGTCGGCATCGCGCGCGCGATCGCGCTGCAACCGAAGCTCGTCATCCTCGACGAGCCGACCGCGGCGCTCGACGTCTCGGTGCAGGCGGTGGTGCTCAATCTGCTACAGGACCTCAAGCAGTCGATGGGCATGAGCTATCTGTTCGTGTCGCACGATCTCAACGTGGTGCGCCTGCTGTGCGATCGCGTCATCGTGATGCGTGCCGGCCGCATCGTCGAGCAGGGCACGGCCGAACACGTCTTGGGCAATCCGCAGGATGCCTATACAAGGGAACTGCTGACGGCGATCCCGCATCCGCCGTTGCCGGTGTCGTGAGAAACTCATTGGGAGCGAAATGGCCGATCATCTCGACGACTACATGAACGCCGTCGCGCGCGCGATGGGGTTGCCGCTGGAGGACGCCTGGCGTCCCGCGGTGCGCGCCAATCTCGAGGTCTCGCTGCGGCTGGCAAGGCTGGTCGACGACTTCCCGCTGCCGGACGACGTCGTCTCGGCCGCGGTCTATTCGACCTGAGATCGCGATGTCCGAAACTCCCGCTTTCATGTCGGCCGCCGACATCGCGCAGGCGGTCTCGCACCGCAAGCTCACCGCCCTTGCCGCGACCGAGGCTGCGCTCGCGCGCATCGCCGCGCACGACAAGGTGCTCAATTCCTTCACGGACGTCACCGCCGATCGCGCCCGCACCAAGGCGCGCGCGATCGACGCGGCCATCGCGGCGGGGCAACCGGTCGGCCCGCTCGCCGGCGTGCCGTTCGCGGTCAAGAACCTGTTCGACGTGCAGGGGCTCTCGACCCGCGCTGGCTCGAAGATCAACCGCGACCTGCCGCCGTCGCCGCGCGACGCCGTGCTGATCGAGCGGCTGGAGGCGGCCGGCGCCGTGCTGGTCGGCGCGCTCAACATGGGCGAATACGCCTACGACTTCACCGGCGAGAACGTCCATGACGGCCCGTCGCGCAACCCGCACGATCCGACGCGGATGACCGGGGGCTCCTCCGGCGGCTCGGGCAGCGCCGTCGGCGGCGCGCTGGTGCCGATCGCGCTCGGCTCCGACACCAACGGCTCGATCCGGGTGCCGTCGTCGTTCTGCGGCACGTTCGGCCTGAAGCCGACCTATGGAAGGCTGTCGCGCGCGCGGTCCTATCCGTTCGTCGCGAGCCTCGATCATCTCGGCCCGCTGGCGCGCAGCGTCAAGGATCTCGCGCTGGCCTATGACGCCATGCAGGGACCTGATGGAGATGATCCGGCGTGCATCGTGCAGTCGGTCGAGCCGACCGTGCCGTTGCTCGCCCATGATGTCCGCGGGCTGCGGGTTGCGATCGCCGGCGGCTATTTCCAGCAGAACGTGTTCCCGGAGGCCGTCGAAGCGGTCGCGCGCGTCGCGAAGGCGCTCGGCGCCACGCGGACCGTGGAGCTGCCGGAAGCCGCGCGCGCCCGCGCCGCTGCCTACATCATCACCACCACCGAGGGCGCCGCGCTGCATCTCGACCGGCTGCGCAAGCGTCCCGACGATTTCGATCCGGCGGTGCGCGACCGTTTCATCGCCGGCGCGATGGTGCCGGCGGTCTATGTCGACAAGGCGCAGAAATTCCGCCGCTGGTACCGCGCCAGGGTGCTGGAGCTGTTCCAGTCGGTCGACGTGATCCTGGCGCCGGCGACACCGTGCACAGCGCCGAAGCTCGGTCAGGTCAATTTCACGCTCGATGGCGTCGAGCTTCCGGTCCGCGCCAATATCGGCATCCATACCCAGCCGATCTCGTTCATCGGCCTGCCGGTCGTGGCGGTGCCGGTGCCGCTCGAGCCGTTGCCGATCGGCGTGCAGATCATCACCGCACCCTGGCGCGAGGACATCGCGCTACGGGTCGCCTATGCATTGGAACAGATGGGCGTCGCGGTCGCGCCGGCGCCGAGAGGATTTTAGCTATGGACATCGATCTTCCCGACGTGGTCGCCGAAGTGACCGCGCAGTTCCAGCGCTACGAGAAAGCGCTGGTGTCGAACGACGTCGCGGTGCTCGACGAGCTGTTTCGCGACGACAGCCGCACGCTGCGCTACGGCATCGGCGAGAACCTCTATGGCTACGCCGAGATCATGGCGTTTCGCGCCGGGCGCTCGCCGGTCGGCCTGATGCGCAGGATCGACCGCACCGTGATCACGAGCTATGGCCGCGACACCGCGATCGCCTCGACGCTGTTCTACCGGGACAACGCGCCGGGCAGGGTGGGCCGGCAGATGCAGACGTGGATTCGCTTCCCCGAGGGCTGGAGAATCGTCGCGGCCCATGTCAGCGTCATCGACGAGCCAAAGGGCGTTTGAACACGAGCGCTTGAACCATGAGCCTGGACGATCTTCCGACCCGCGCGCCGCAGCCGACCGAGTCCGAGCCGGCGGTGCCGCGCGTCGATCGCCCGTCGTCGCTGGTCGACAAGATCACCCGCGCCGAGGAGCTGCGGCTGCAACTCGCCGACGAGATCGTGCGTGGCACGCTGCCGCCGGGTGCCGGGCTCGACGAGACCGACCTCGCGCGCCGCTTCAACGTTTCGCGCACCCCGGTGCGCGAGGCGCTGCGGCAGCTTGCGGCCAGCGGCCTGATCGATGCCCGCGCGCATCGCGGCGCGGTGGTGGCGCGGCCCTCGCTCGAAAGATTGACCGGCATGTTCGAGGCGATGGCGGAGCTGGAAGCGATGTGCGCCGGCCTTGCCGCCGAACGGATGACACCGGCGGAGCGTCACGCGCTGGAGGCGGTCCATGAGGAGCTGCGGGTGCTGAGCTACACCGGCAATCCCGAGCGTTTCCACGAGGTCAATGAGCGCTTCCACAACGCGATCTATGCCGGCTCGCAGAACGCCTATATCGCCGAGATCACCCTGGCGACGCGGGTGCGCGTGCAGCCGTTCCGTCGCGCCCAGTTCCGCAACCTCGGGCGGCTTGCAAAATCCCACGCCGAGCACGACCGCGTTGTGGTCGCCATCATGCGCGGCGACAAGCCCGGCGCGGCGGCCGCGATGCGCGACCATATCGAGCACGTCCGCGGGGAATACGAGACCTACGCGGTGTCGGTGTAGCGTTCGCGGAAACCCATCAGCATCTTCATTCCGGGCTCGCGCCAGGAGGCGCGCCCCGGAATGACGGTGGGGGCGGCTATGCCTTCACCTTCTCCGCCATGAACGCCCGCCAGCCGCCATAGGCCGAGATATCCTTTGCGCCGGCGATCGCAGCCGGTTCGACGATGAAACCCTTGGCCTGCCGCCCATCGGCGAGCCTGATCGTGCCGATCGCCATCGGCGGCGGGATCGCGGCGACGAATATTCCAAATGCTGAAGGCGACATCGCCCAGAGCTCCAGCTTGATCGCATGGCCCGCGCCCGCCTCGATGCGCAGCATGCCGGGCTTCGGCGGTGTGGTGTCGAGTGCGTAGAGCCTGTAGTCCGGCGCGGTGAGCGTCTCTTCCAGTAGGCGTGCATCGAGTGTCGTCAATTCGTGGTTCAGCACCATGCCCGAGAGATGCGCGCCGACCACCGCGATGGTGATCTCGTCCTGTGCCGGAGCCGGCGTTGCGGCAAGCGGCGGCTGGGGCAGTGCGTTGGCTCCGATCGGCAATCCGGTATCGGCATGGAATACGCGGCCGATGCTGGCGAGTTCGGCGTCGCGGCCGGCCGGCGCCAGCAACGTGATGCCGAACGGCGCGCCGTCGGGCCGCATCGCCGATGGCAGCGCCAGGCCGCAGAGATCGAGCAGGTTGACGAAATTGGTATAGGTGCCGAGCCGCGAGTTGAGCTCGATCGGTTTGGCGAGCACGTCCGCTGTCGAATAGACGGTCGGCGCCGTCGGCAGCACGATCGCATCGAGGCTTGCGAAGGTGCGCGCAGCAACCCGGCGCAGTGCCTGCAAGCGATACAGCGCCGAGAAGGTGTCGGCGGCGGAGGGGCGCGCACCGCCGATGGTGATCTCGCGCGTCACCGGATGGATCGCTTCGGGTGACGAAGCCAGGAGGTCGCGGATCACCAGATAGCGTTCAGCGACCCACGGGCCCTCATAGAGCAGCTGCGCGGTCTCGTAGAACGGCTCGAGGTCGAATTCGACGAGATCGGCGCCGAGCGCCCGCCAGCGATTCACTGCCTCGCCATAGGCCTTCTCGGCCGCGCGATCGCCGAAGAAGATCAGCTGACCGGACTTGGGAATACCGAGCTTCAGCTTCGCCGGAAACGCCGCGAGGGCGGCCAGCGGCCGGTCGCGCGAGAACGGGTCGGCGTCGTCGGGACCCGCCATGACGGCGAGCGCGGCCAGCGCATCGTCGACGGTCAGCGAGAACACCGAGATGCAGTCGAGCGTGCGGCAGGCCGGCACCAGCCCGGTATTCGGGATCAGCCCGAGGCTCGGCTTGAGCCCGACGATGTTGTTGAGCATCGCCGGCACGCGGCCGCTGCCCGCGGTGTCGGTGCCGAGCGCAAGCGGCACCAGGCCGGCGGAGACCGCCACCGCCGAGCCCGAGCTCGATCCGCCCGGCACGAGATCGTCGCGGACTGCATTCTTCGGAATGCCATAGGGCGAGCGCACGCCGACCAGGCCGGTGGCGAACTGGTCGAGATTGGTCTTGCCGATGATGATGGCGCCGGCCGCGCGCAGTCTGGCGACCGCAGTCGAGTCGTGGGCTGGCGTGTATGCGAAGGCCGGGCAAGCGGCGGTGGTCGGCAAGCCCGCGACGTCGATATTGTCCTTCACGGCGACCGGCACGCCATAGAGCGGCAGCGTCGGATCTGCGAGCCGCGCGGCCTCGGCAAGCGCCTCTTTCTCATCGCGCAGGCTGATGAAGATGGCGGGATCGTTGTGCTCGCGGATGCGCTGGTAGCTGCGGGCCACGGTTTGCGCCGGCGTCATGGTCTTGATGCGGTGTGCGGCAACGATCGCGGCGACAGTTTCAGTCACGTGGTTGGCCTCGTCTCTGGCGCGGTGAGGCATTGGATGCCGCCCGCGAGGGAATTGCAGCCTGATCGAAGCAAGCAATGTGCCATTGTGTACAATTCGCCTGCGCCGACAGTACGCCAGATTATCACACAATATCAGTTGCTTGAAACGGTCGCCAGGCGTTGGTGCGGGTTGGCCTGCGAGCGCATTTGCCTATTTTACAGGCAGGTTTGACCGAGTCGGGATCCGATCGTTGGATCAGGTGAAGCAGGCGAGGATCCGCAACAATTGCTCGCGGTTGTCCTTGCCGATCTTCTCGGCGACATGCCGCTCGTGTTCGGCGGCGAGCCGCTTGAACTGCGCCAGCGCGGTCTTGCCGCGTGCGGTCAGATGCAGCGCGTGGGAGCGGCGGTCGGTGACGGAGGGGATGCGGCTGACGAAGTCGCGCTCCTCCAGGCTGTCGAGCAGATGCACCAGCCGCGCGCGTTCGATCCCGAGCCGCTTGGCGACCGCCATCTGGCTCAGGCCCGGATTGGCCCCGATCACGGTCATCACAGAATACTGCGTCGGGCGGATATCGACCGTCGCCAGTGTCTTGATGAAGTCCTGAAAGATCCAGAGCTGGAAGCGCCGCACCGCGTAGCCGGCGTGGCCGACCAGCGCGTCGAGGCCGATCTCCTCCCCGGCGTCGCCATCGCACGTCCGGCCATTTGCCGCGCGCGTTCGGGGGCGGCGGATTGCCGCCGCTGTTCCTGCTGCCTTGCGCGACGTCTTTTGCGGGCCTGCCATGGCCGCAAGGCTAGCGCGCCCGCGGCGGGAAGGAAAGATTGTTGTTGACGACAACAATTGGTGTCCGCAACATTATGGCCAATAGCCCGGCCGGGACCGCGGTCCCGAACAGACATGGGCGTGGAGGAAACCATGACGATGGCCGCCGCCAGCGGAGACAATCCGAGCAAGCTGTTCGCGATGCCGGCGATCGTCGCCGACCGCCGCGACGACGGCAGCATCCTGATCCGCTCCACGACGCCCTTGAAAGCGAGTGCCCGCTGCATCGGCGACTGGCTGGAGCACTGGGCGCGGCAGGCGCCGGATCGCATCTTCCTCGGCGAACGCGCCAGCATCGAAACGCCATGGAGCACCGTCAGCTATCGCGACGCGCGCGGCATCGTGCGGCGGGCCGCATCATGGATCCTGGCGAAGGGCCTGAGCACGGAACGGCCGCTGGTCATCCTCTCGGACAACGGCATCGACCACGCATTGCTTGCGCTCGCCGCCCAGCATGTCGGCGTGCCGTCGGCCGCGATCTCGCCGGCCTACTCGCTGATGTCGAAAGACTTCGACAAGCTGAAGAGCATGATCGCGCTGCTCGATCCCGGCGCAATCTACGTTGCGAGCACCAAGCCGTTCGCGGCCGCGCTTGCCGCGATCGCGCCGCTGCATCGGGCGACCATCGTCAGCGGCAATCCCGATGACGCGGACGCGCTGTCGTTCCGCACCATTGCAGCGACACCGGAATCATCAGAGGTCGCCACGGCCTTCGCCGCGGTGACGCCGGAGACGATCGCAAAATTCCTGTTCACCTCGGGCTCGACCGGCACGCCGAAGGCCGTGATCAACACCCAGCTCATGCTGACCTCGAGCCAGCAGGCCAAGGCGCAGACCTGGACGTTCCTGGAGCAGGCTGGCGAAGAACTGATCATCCTGGACTGGCTGCCCTGGAGCCACACCTTTGGTGCCAACCACAATTTCAACCTGGTGCTGCGCAATGGCGGCACGCTTTACGTCGACGGCGGCAAGCCGGCGCCCGGCCTGTTTGCGACCTCGCTCGCCAATCTGCGCAGCGTGGTGCCGACGGTCTATTTCAACGTGCCGCGTGGCTTCGACATGCTGATCGCGGCGCTGCGCACCGACGACGAGCTGCGCCGGAAATTCTTCGAGGGGACCAAATTCGCCTTCTATGCCGGCGCGGCGCTGCCGCAGAATCTGTGGGATGCGCTGGAAGAATTGTCGCTGCAAACGGTTCGCCGCAGGCTGCCGATGGTATCGGCCTGGGGCTCGACCGAGACCTCGCCGCTGGCGACCGATTGTCATTTCCTGGCCAAGCGCTCCGGCAATATCGGGGTGCCGATTCCTGGTACCGAGCTGAAGCTGGTGCCCTCGGGCGACAAGCTCGAGGTCCGGGTGCGCGGACCCAATGTCACGCCGGGCTACTGGAAGGCGCCCGACCTGACCGCGGCGGCCTTCGATGACGAGGGCTTCTACAAGATCGGCGACGCCGTCACCTTCGCCGATCCTGACCGGCCGGAGCTTGGCCTGTTCTTCGACGGCCGTGTCGCGGAGGATTTCAAGCTCAACTCCGGCACCTGGGTCAGCGTCGGCACTTTGAGGGTTGCCGGCATCGCGGCGCTGGCGCCGCTCGCGCAGGACATCGTCATCACCGGTCATGGCCGCGACGAGGTGCGCTTCCTGGTGTTCCCGAACCTTGCCGCCTGCCGCGCGCTCGCGGGACTGGCAGACAACGCCGACGCGCGCGAGGCGATCGGCCATGCGGCGGTCCGTTCCGCGATCGGGCAGGGGCTGGCGCGGCTGAAGGCGCAAGGCGACCATTCCTCCGGCCATGCCACCCGTGCGCTGTTGCTGGCCGAGCCCGCCTCGGTCGACGGCGGCGAGATCACCGACAAGGGCTACATCAACCAGCGCGCCGTGCTGACACGCCGCGCTGCGGCAGTGGCGGTACTGGAGGACGACGGGGCGTCCGAGCCGATCGGCTGCGCGGGCTGAAGCGCAATAGAGCAGGCTTCAGTGAGGAAGGCGCAGATGGAAGGGTTCCCTCCCCCCTTGCGGGGGAGGGTTAGGGAGAGGGGTACCGCACGACGTGCGCTATCCGAATTCGTGTCACTCCGACGCGCTTTGCGAAGGCGATGTACGCTTCGGTCATCCCGCCCGGGACTTACCCCTCTCCCCAACCCTCCCCCGCAAGGGGGGAGGGAGCCCGAGCGGCGTGCTCACCTGACCTGAGGGCGACGTCGCTAGTCCCGGCATGGGGCCTGACGCCGCACGTGCTCGCGTTTTTAGTTGCCCTAGCAACTAAGCTGTGCGAGTTTCCGCATCCAGAGAGACAGGGCCGGTCAACGGCCTCGCATTTGGGAGGATCATGTTGCGCAGCAGCGCGCGAGCGACACGCATGGAAGACCGGACGAATACCGCGGGGACGCAGGGCGCCCCTATGCGGTCAGGTCGTGCTTTGCCCGGTCACGGCGCCGAGATTCTCGTGCAGCCGGCGCAGCAGGTCGATCAGCACCTCGCGCTCATCCTTCTTCAGGCACGACAGCAGCCGCCGCTCGCGCTCAAGCGCCGCGACGATCACCTTGTCGTGGATGGCGCGGCCGCGCGCGGTCAGCGTGATCGAATGGGTGCGGCCATCGTCCGGCGCGGTGCGGATCGTCAAGAGGCCGCGCTTTTGCAGCGCCGAGAGATTGCGGCTGACCGGGCCCTTGTCGAAGCCGATCACCTGGCAGATCCGCGAGGCCGGAATTCCCGGCTCGATCGCCAATTGCGAGATGATCCGCCACTCGGTGACGTTGACCCCAAAATTCTTCTGGTAAAATGCGGTGGCGCTGTTCGACAGCTTGTTGCCGATGAAGGTGATGAAAGCCGGCACATAGCGGTTGAGGTCCAGCAGCGGGCCATCGATGGCATCTGCGAGATCGGCCGGTTTCGGCCGGCGGGGCTTTCGGGGGAGGGGCTGGCTGCTCATTTCTCAAATCATCGCTGCGAAACCGTTCGGGAGCAAGTGACATGCTGCCCGTGTTGACAAGATCAAACCTCGGGAGGTCCCGATGACTGCAACGACCGGTGCGGCTGCCGCCACGCATCTCGACGTCGATCCGTTCGCGCTCGACTTCTTCGCCGATCCGTTCCCGACCCATGAGCGGCTGCGCGAGGCCGGGCCGGTGGTTTATCTGGACAAGTGGAATGTCTATGGCGTGGCGCGCTATGCGGAGGTGTATGCCGTCCTGAACGATCCCGCCACGTTCTGCTCCAGCCGCGGCGTCGGCCTGAGCGACTTTTCCAAGGAGAAGCCGTGGCGGCCGGCGAGCCTGATCCTGGAGGCCGATCCGCCCGCCCATACCCGGACCCGGACCGTCTTGAGCACGGTGCTGTCGGCGACCGTGATGAAGCAGCTTCGCGGGCGGTTTGCCGCCGCGGCGGAGGCTTGTGTCGACACGCTGCTGGAGAAGCGCAGGTTCGACGCGATCACCGACCTTGCGGAAGCCTATCCGCTGTCGATCTTTCCCGATGCGCTCGGCCTGAAGCCGGAGGGCCGCGAGCACCTGCTGCCCTATGCGAGCCTGGTGTTCAACGCCTTCGGTCCGCCGAACCAGCTCCGCGAGGAGGCGATCCGGCGCTCGGCGCCGCATCAGGCCTATGTCGCCGAGCAATGCCAGCGCGACAACCTCACCCCCGGTGGAATCGGCGCCTGCATCCATGCCCATGTCGATAGCGGTGCCATTACCGAGACCGAAGCGCCACTGCTGGTGCGCTCGCTGCTGTCGGCCGGCCTCGACACCACCGTCAACGGCATCGGTGCCGCGGTCTATTGTCTGGCGCGCTTTCCCGACCAGTTCGAGAAGCTGCGCGGCGATCCGACATTGGCGCGCAATGCCTTCGAGGAGGCGGTGCGGTTCGAAAGTCCGGTCCAGACCTTCTTCCGCACCACCACCCGCGAGATCGAGCTCAGCGGCGTCACCATCCCGGAGGGCGAGAAGGTGCTGATGTTCCTCGCCGCGGCCAACCGCGACCCGCGTCGCTGGGAGGAGCCCGACAGCTACAACATCACGCGCCGCACCTCGGGCCATGTCGGTTACGGCTCGGGCATCCACATGTGCGTCGGTCAACTCGTCGCCCGCCTCGAAGGCGAGGTGATGATGGCGGCCTTGGCGCGCCGTGTCGCGAAGATCGAAATCACGGGCGAGCCGAAGCGCCTGTTCAACAACACGCTGCGCGGGCTCGAGAGCCTGCCGGTCGAAATCACGCCGGCTTGACGCCGGCTGTGGAGCAACGCGAGGGAGGGACAGGATGAGGGGCTTTGGGATTGGGCGATTTGGGGTTGGATTTGCGCTGGCATTGGCCTGCGCTACGGGCAGTGCGCATGCGGAGATTTCCGACAATGTGGTGCGGGTCGGCGTGCTGAACGACATTTCCGGCATCTTCCAGGACACCAACGGCATGGGCTCGGTGGAAGCCGCGCGGATGGCGGCGGAGGATTTCAACGGCGGCGGCAAGGGCATCAAGGTCGAGATCGTCTACGCCGATCACCAGAACAAGGCCGACGTGGGCTCTGCGATCGCGCGCAAATGGCTCGACGTCGAAGGCGTCGATGCCATCGTCGACGTGCCGAACTCGGCGGTCGGCCTCGCCATCAACACCATCCTGCGCGACTCCAGGATGACATTCCTGGCCTCGTCGACCGCAAGCTCCGACCTCACCGGCAAGGCCTGCTCGCCCAACACCATCCAGTGGGTCAACGACGCCTGGGCCACCGGCAACACCACCGCGGCCGCGATGATGCAGCGCGGCGGCAAGGACTGGTACTTCGTGACCGTCGACTATGCGCTCGGCAAGGGCATCGAAGCCGAAGCGACCAACTACATCGAGAAGCATGGCGGCAAGGTGCTGGGATCGAGCAAGCATCCGCTCGGCACCTCGGACTTCGCGTCCTTCCTGTTGCAGGCGCAGAACTCGAAAGCCAAGGTGATTGGCCTCGCCAATGCCGGCGGCGACACCATCAATGCGGTGAAGCAGGCGGCCGAGTTCGGCATCCAGCAGAGCGGCCAGACCATGGTGGCGTTCCTGCTGTTCGTGAACGACATCCACGGCATGGGCCTGAAGGTGGCGCAGGGCCTGCAACTGCTGGAAGCCTTCTACTGGGACATGAATGACGATACCCGCGCCTTCGCCAAGCGTTTCGCCGCGCGCCCCGGCATGAACGGCAAGATGCCGAGCGGCAACCAGGCCGGCGTCTACGCCTCGACGCTCGCTTACCTCAACGCGGTTGCGGCAACCGGCAGCGACGACGCCAAGGTCGTGGTGCCGCAGATGAAGACCTTCAAGGGCAAGGACAGACTGTTCGGCGACACCACGATCCGCCAGGACGGCCGCGTCATCCACCCGATGTATCTGTTCGAGGTGAAGAAGCCGGAGGAGTCGAAGTACCCCTACGACTATTACAAGCTGATCGCGACCATCCCGGCCGAGCAGGCGTTCCGCCCGCTGGCCGATGGCGGGTGTCCGCTGGTGAAGTGAGCAGGTTGGTTGCCACGCAGATCGCTGCACCTCTCCCACAAGGGGAGAGGCGAGCCGAGTTCGTTGCGCGAGAGTTGTCCTCGTCGCTACGCCGCCTTCGAACTCGCCGCTCCATCACCCGCCTTCACCCGCCCCAGCATCTCGCTGGCCGTCATCACATGTGCGGTCGAGAACGCCAGGATCGTCAGCGTGGCCCGATGCACCTGCTCGGCGGACATCGCGCCCTGGCCGACATCGGGATAGTCGAACGTGCCCGTCGCGTCCGACAGGAAGACGACCTTGTAATTGTGGAACATGGCGTCGCGCGCGGTGGCGTGGCAGCAGTTCTCGGTCGTCGTGCCCGAGATGATCACTGTCGTGATGCCCCATTCGCGCAGGATGAGGTCGAGGTCGGTGGCGAAGAACGCGCTGTAGCGGTGCTTCTTGATGACATGTTCGCCCGGCGCCGGCGCGAGGTCATTGAAGATCTCGACGCCCGCGCTGCCGTCGACCAGCGACGAGCGGTCGGCGATCGGCCCATAGAGATCGTCGTACAGCCCCATGTCGCTGCCGTCGCGGCGATGCACATGCGCGGTGTAGATGACGCGGATGCCCTTGTCGCGGCAGGCCTTCAGGGTCTGCGCCAGCCGGGGCACCATGGCGGCGGCCTGCGCGGAGCGCAGCTTGGCGCCCTCGGCCACGAAATCGTTCTGCATGTCGACAACGATCATGACGGTCTTGCTGGGATCGATGACGTCGCATTGATAGCCCATGTGGTGTCTCCTCTCCGGGTGGGAGGCTCTTTTTTACGCCGGTTCCTGCGGTCGTTCTTGGCTGTGCGGGCCAATCGCTGGACTCTGCTTGCCAGAACCGGGGACGGGACGCAGAATATCCCGCTGCCGGGTTGGGCGGGAGCAAGGCCAATGCAGACCCCAGATCACGCAATCGTCGCGCAGACGCTCGTCGCGCCGGGTGACAGTTTCGACCGCTGGCACCACGTCACCTGCCGCGAATTCTCGCTGACCGAATGCCGCCGCGTCGCGGACGAGGCGTTTGCCGCATCGATCTCGATCCGCCATTTCGGCCCGCTTGCGATCAACGACATCTGGTCGTCGACGCCGGCTGCCGACCGCATCCGGGTGATGCGCAGCGCGAGCGACGTGCGCCGGGATCCGCGCGACTATTTCATGTTGTGGCTGACGCTGCGCGGCGAGGTTTCTTTCGCGCAGGGCGGACGCGAGGTGCAGATGCGCCGCGGCGATCTCATGCTGCATGATCAGGCGCAGCCATTCGCGCTCGAATTCGCCCCGAGCGCGCGTTCGATCATGGTGTCGATCCCGCGGCCGCTGCTGCTCGCGCGCCTGCCGGACGCGCAACGCCTGACGGCGCGGCGGATCGGTCACGCGTCAAAAGTCGGCGCGCTGGCCGGGTCACTGATCCGGCGGTTGACGCGGCTCGATGACGAAGCCGGGCCTGCGGCAATCCGGCTCGGGGCGTCCGCGCTCGATATTTTCGCGACCATGCTCCAGACCGAGCTGACGGACGATGCGCCCCGGCACGGCGACGACCGGCTGGCGCGGGTCAAGGCCTATGTCCTGGCTCATCTCGACGATCCCGAGCTCGATCTCGATGCGATCGCCACGGCGCAGAGCATCGCGCCGCGCACGCTGAACCGCCTGTTCGCGCGCGAAGGCACCACGCCGATCCGCTGGCTGTGGCAGCAGCGCCTTGCCGGCGCCTATCAGGCGCTGGCCGAACGGCGGTTTGGCAGCGTCACCGATGTCGCGCTCAGCTTCGGCTTCAGCGACGTTTCGCATTTCAGCCGCGCCTTCAAGGCCGCGTTCGGCCGTTCACCGCATCAGGTGATGGGGTAACGCACCCTCCCGTCATGGCGCGCAGGCGAAGCTCGCCGCTTCAGTGACCGGCCCCGCCTTGTAATGCGGCCACGCCGGCCAGCGGCACAAGGGCAGCGCGCGGATCGTGTCGAAGCTCGGCGCCTCGGTCTTCTGCTCGCGCACCACGAGATCGCCAGGCGCCTTGCCATTCTCGACCCAGTCGACCAGCACCGCCAGCATGTCGACATTGGCCGGAGCGCCGGAGCCGACATGGTCGACGCCGGGGGCGGTGTAGAGCCTGGCGAACTCCGCGACCTTGTCCTTGCCGAGCGTCTTCTCGACAGTCTCGAAGTAGCGGATGCCGGCATAGGGGCTTTGCGCGTAGTCGGCCATGTGTTCGAGCATGACGAGCCTGCCGCCGCGGGCGTGGAAGCGGCTGAGATCCGGATTGGTGGAATCCATCAGGGCGGACACTTCCAGCACGCGCGCTCTGTGGTCCTCGGGCTTGTAGGTCGTGACGTCGAGTTTCGGATCGCGCGCGAAGACATATTGAATGCCGCCGGCACCGTAGATCCAGGCGATGCCATTGGTTGGAGCCGGCGGCTGCGCCGGCGCCGTGGTGCCGAGCCACCAGGCCTTCCAGCCGCCGGTCGGCCCGAACGCCGGCGTATTCTCGCCCGACACGCCCCAGCCCGGATAGTCGTCGAGGCCGTTGGCGAGCGGAAACGAGAATTTGTACGGCGAATGCAAGGTCTCGATCGCGGCAATCTGCTTGTCGGTCAGGCAGTCGTCGCCGCTCTGGCCCGCAGCGCAGGCCAGCGAGGCCGGCTTGAACGCGGCCTTGCAGCCGACCGGATCCTGCACCAAGCCGTCGTCCGAGCCGTCCTGCCTGTCGCAAGCCTTGAGCACGGCGTCGGCGACGAGCATGATTTGCGCCGGCCTGATCCAGCCATCGCCCATCGTGACGAGGCCGGATCGGGTGCCGGCATGTTGCAACCCGACCCAGTTGATCACGGGCACGCGCGCGAAGATGCCATCGAAATCGTCCGGGTAACGCTGCGCCATGGTCAGCGCCTCGCGCCCGCCTTCGGACGATCCCATGAAATACGTCTTCGCCGGCGGCTTGCCGTAGGCGCGCACCGTCAACGCCCGTGCGGCGTCGTGCACCTTCTTGTAGGCCTTGTGCGAAAAATTCTCGAACGCCTCGTCGTTGAGCGCGAACTGCTGCGGCGGCTCACCCGGCTTCTGCTCGTGGCCGGAGTCGGTGCCGACGGTGACGAAGCCGAGCGCCAGCGGCGATGCCTTGTCGAACGGATAGGCCGGCGGCAGGCCGAGGCCCGATATCAGCACTCCGTTGAAGCCGCCGCCGCCATATTGCAGCGAGCGGCCGTTCCACTCGACCGGCAAATTGACCTCGAACTTGATCGGCGGCGCCTTGGGATCGACAGGATCAATATGCCCGAGCACTTTGCAGAAGGCCGGATTGGCCGGGACGATACGGCTGGCAGGTGTCGGCGCCTTCTCGGTAACCGACAGTGGCGTCGGCGCCTGGAGCGTGGCAGTGTCGATCTTGACCGCGCCATCGGCGGGTCCGCCAAGGCCGTTGCAGGTTGCCGCGGAATCCCCGGTCATCTGCGCCGCGGACGCCACCGAGCCGCATGACGCCAGCGTGACCAGCGAAGCCGCAAGCGCCCATGCGCGCGCATCGAACCGCATCGTTTCCTCCCCGGGCATTATTGTTGCTTTGGCAAGTATTTCACGCGCCGCCCTGGCGCACAAGCCGCGCCGGGCATATGCGCCTATTGCGCGACCTTGCTGCTGCCCTGCGTGATCAGCCGTGCGGCGCGCTGGTTGCGGGCGTGGACCCAGAGCCAGCTCAGCGCGACGCTGAGGCGGTTGCGCAGACCGATCAGGAAGTAGATGTGGGCGATGCCCCAGATCCACCAGGCGAGCGCGCCGCGCAGCTTGAACTTGCCGAAGTCGATCACCGCGAGCCGCTTGCCGATCTGGGCGAGGCTGCCGGCGTGCTTGTAGTGGAACGGCGGCAAGGTCTCGCCCTTGAGCCGCGCCTTGATCAGCGCGGCGGCGTAGCGTCCTTCCTGCTTGGCGGCCGGCGCGATGCCGGGCACCGGATTGCCGTCGGCATCCTTGATGGTGACGGTGTCGCCGACCGCGAAGATCTCGGGATGGCCGGGCACGGTGAGATCAGGCTCGACCTGTAGCCGCTGGGCGCGATCGGCTGGTGCGTCGAGCCATTCGGCGGCGCGCGAGGCGCGCACGCCGGCGGCCCAGACGATGGTGCGCGCCGCGAGTTGTTTGCCGCCATAGACCACGCCGTCGGCGGTGCATTCGGTGACGGGCTCACCGAGTACGACCTGGACGCCGAGGCTCTCCAGCGCGCGCTGCGCATAGGCGGAGAGATCGTCGGGGAAACCTGCCAGCACGCGCGGGCCGGCCTCGATCAGCACCACGCGCGCCATCCGCGTGTCGATGTGGCGGAAGTCGCGCGGCAGCGTGTCCTTGGCGAGGTCGGCGATGGTGCCGGCCATCTCGACGCCGGTCGGACCGGCGCCGACCACGACAAAGGTCAGCAGCGCGGCGCGCGCCTCCGGATCGGTCTCGCGCTCGGCGCGCTCGAAGGCGACCAGGATGCGCCGCCGCAGCGTGGTGGCATCTTCCAGCGTCTTCAGGCCGGGCGCGAACGGCTCCCATTCGTCATGGCCGAAATAAGCGTGCCGCGCGCCGGTGGCGAGGACCAGCGTGTCATAGGGAATGCTGCCGCCATCATCGAGTTGCACTTGCTTCGCTGCCGCGTCGACGCCGCAGACATTGGCGAACAGCGTCGTCACCTCGGGCCGGTCGCGCAACAGATAGCGGATCGGCCAGGCGATCTCGCTTGTGGCAAGCGATGCGGTTGCGACCTGGTAGAGCAGCGGCTGGAACAGATGATGGTTGCGGCGGTCGATCAGCGTGATCTCGACCGGCGCGCCCGCAAGACCGAAAGCCGCTTCCAAGCCGCCGAAGCCGGCGCCGACGATCACCACGCGATGAGGTTTGGCCGGCGCTTGCGTCATCGGATGTCGCCCTCGGTTTCGAACGGCTTCGTCGTCTGATTATGTAATCATTCGTGGCCTCATTCCAAGTTGAATTGCTTGATCGCCCGATAGCAAAACCCGATCGTTGCACCTTCACGTATCGTATCGCCGACGGGCCGAGCCGAGGCTGAACATACGGCGGCCCGAATTATTTTTGCCGGACCGCATCCTTTGGCGGCGCGCGAACGTCCTTGGGGCTGACGCGGCCGGTTCAGGCCGCCGAACCAAGGAGGTTGCGATGCGACGGACCCTGATCAGGTACAAGGCCAAGCCGGAGGCGGCGGAGAAGAATGCCGCGCTGGTTGCGGCTGTGTTCGCCGAGCTGAAGGCGGCGAGCCCCGACGGCGTGCGCTATCTGACCCTGCGGCTGGAGGACGACACCTTCATCCACATGGTCGAGACGGTGGCCGACGACGGCTCGAGCCCGATCCCGAAACTCGCCGCGTTCCAGGCCTTCCAGGACGGCATCCGCGATCGTTGCGCCGAACCGCCGCTGGTTCGCAGTGCCGTGATTGTCGGCAATTATCGTATGCTGGACGAACCGTGACACGATCTGGCGGAGCCGTCATGACGTCACCACCCCAAGCGCCGGCCGAGGTCGACGCGCTGCTCGTGGCGATGCGGCCAAGGCTGCATCGCTACTGCGCCCGCATGGTCGGATCGGTCATCGATGGCGAGGACGTGCTGCAAGATGCGTTGATCAAGGCGGTGGAGGCCTTCGCCTCCGCGGCCCCGATCCAGAACCCGGAAGCCTGGCTGTTCCGGATCGCGCACAACACCGCGCTCGATTTCCTCAGGCGGCGTAACCGCCAGGACGCGCTCCACTCGTCGGAGGAGGTGGACATGATGGCCGGAGAGCTCGACGATGTCGGCCGCCGCGAGATCGCCGCCAGCAGCCTGCGCACCTTCATGCGCCTGCCGGTGGCGCAGCGCTCCAGCGTGATCCTGATGGATGTGCTCGGCTGCTCCTTGCAGGAGGTCTGCGGCATCATGGATTTCAGCCTGCCGGCGGTGAAGGCAGCACTGCACCGCGGGCGCACGCAACTGCGTGCGTTCGCCCGCGAGCCTGACGATGCGCCGCGGCCGGGCCTGTCGCCGGGCGATCGCGCCAGGTTGAACGCCTATGTCAGCCGCTTCAACGCCCGCGATTTCGACGCCATCCGCGCCATGATCGCCGATGACATCAGGCTCGAACTCGTCAACCGGACACGGCTGAACGGCAAGGCCGAGGTGTCACGCTATTTCGGCAACTATGCCAAGATCGATGACTGGCACCTCAAGACCGGACAAGTCGAAGGACGTCCCGCGATCCTGGTGTTCGAGCCGGGCGCACAGGATGCGCAGCCGCGATCGTTCATGCTGCTCGACTGGACGGCGGACAAGGTTGCCGCGATCAGGGATTTCCGCCACGCGCCCTATGCGATCGACGGCGCCGAATGGGAGGTGGATCGGGGGTAGGTGGCCGACCGTCCGTGCGTGGCGCAGTGATCGTTCCACAATCTCAGTGTCGTCCCGGCGAAAGCCGGGACGACAGCGGAGAGATTAGCCGCTACCGCGTCTTGCCGCCGAACTCGCCGCTGGCGATGCGCGCCATGCGGCTGCCGGCTGTGGCGGGAGTGCTGCTTCGTTCGAACATGCTGTCGCCGCCGCTCTCGCGCGGCACGGACGACGCTTCGTCGGAACGGCCGTTGCCCGGCCAGAACGTCAGGACCAGGTTCATCACGCCATTGACGACTGCGCCGACCACCGTCGTGGTGTGCTGATAGGTCAACGCGTATTCGGGAAATCGTCCTGCAACGGCCCTGTCGAGCACCATCAGGGCGATCCATGCCGCCATCACGCAGACCGGATCCCATCCGATGTCGCGCACCCGCATCGACTGCAACATGAAGCAGATCACGAGCATGCCATAGAAGGAAAGAATCAAGGCAGGACTGTTCGCTGCCTGCGCCAGCAGCACGTCCGTCCTGCCGCTCGCCGGTGCATTGCCCGTGATGCCGTAGACCAGCATCAGGAAGCCGAGGCCGGTCACGAAGCTGCAGAAGAAGAACGCCAACCGGCCCATCCGGGCATTGAAGCCGAAGATGTAATTCAGCATGTGAAGCACCCCTTTGGCGGCAGCGTCGCCCGGTGATGCTTTCCGGACCATGAAGTCCGGCGGCGCTTGCCGGGCTGTGGTTTCCGATCGCTTTACCGAATGACTAAAGCCTGTTGCAGTGCGGCGGAGCCTGCGACAATCGTTGCCTACGCAACCGGCATTATATTTCTTGCCACGGTCGAATTGGACGAATTATGATGCAAGGTGCTGGGGTATGCGCCGAAGGTTCTAATGCAGTGCCGTCGGTTCATGCTTGCTGCGGACTTGCGATATCGCGCACAAAACACGTCACAGAACGACGCGCGCAAAGCGTGACCCCCGGGCCATTCCTGATCGGCGCCGGCGGGATCTTTGGTTGAGGAGGGGAGTGGATATGAAAAAGGCATTTTGGCTGGCAGGCGCCATGGCTTTGGCGCTGGCGCAGCCCGCGATCGCGGCTGACAGCGTCAAGATCGGCTTCGTCTCGACCTTCAGTGGTCCGACTGCCGTGATCGGCAACGACATGCGCAATTCGTTCGAGCTTGCGCTCGACCATCTCGGCCGCAAGATCGACGGCAAGCCGGTCGAGGTGATCTACGAGGACGACCAGCAGAAGCCTGACGTCGGCAAGCAGAAGACCGAGAAGCTGGTGCAGTCCGACAAGGTCGATTTCATCGTCGGCTACATCTGGTCGAAYGTGCTGCTGGCSTCGCTSAAGACCGCGGTSGAYWSCMAGACCTTCCTGATCTCGGCCAATGCCGGYCCGTCGCAGCTCGCCGGCGAATTGTGCTCGCCYTACGTGTTCTCGACCTCCTGGCAGAACGACCAGACGCCCGCCGCGATGGGCCTCTACATGAACCAGAAGGGCGTCAAGTCGGTGTTCCTGATCGGGCCGAACTATGCGGCCGGCAAGGACATGCTGGCCGGCGTGAAGAGCACCTTCAAGGGCGAGGTGGTCGGCGAGGAATACACGGTGTGGCCGAGCCAACTCGACTTCTCCGCCGAGCTGACCAAGGCACGCAATTCCAAGGCCGAGTCGATCTTCGTGTTCTATCCGGGTGCCGCCGGCGTCCAGTTCCTGAACCAGTATGCCCAGGCCGGCATCAAGGCGCAGATCCCGCTCTACACCGCATTCACGATCGACGAATTGTCGCTGCCGCTGCAGAAGGACAATGCGATCGGCATTCCCGGCGCGCAGGAATGGGTCAACGATCTGCCGAACGCCGAGAACAAGAGGTTCGTCGAGGACTATCGCAAGAAGTATCCCGGCCTGCGCCCGACCTATTACGGCGCCCAGGCCTATGACGCCGCCCAGCTCATCAACAGCGCCGTCGTCGCGGTGAAGGGCGACCTCACCAAGAAGGACGCCATGAAGGCCGAGATGGAGAAGGCCAACTTCAAGTCGCTGCGCGGCCCGTTCAAATACGGCAACAACCACATCCCGATCCAGAATTTCTATTTGCAGGACGTGGTCAAGGACGCCGACGGCCAGCTCTCGCTGAAGACGGTGGCGACCATCGTCAAGGACGACCAGGACAAATTCCACGACAAGTGTTCGATGAAGTGATCGCCGGGCGCCGTTTTGGCGCGCGGCTTGCTTCTCTTCACCTCGCCCTGCTCTTGCGGGGAGAGGTCAATCGCGAAGCGATCGGGTGAGGGGCTCTTTCCGCGAATTCGACTCGTTGAAAGAGCCGTTCACCCCAACCCTCTCAGGGCGAGCTTTGCTCGTCCCGGCCCTGCAAGAGCGGGGCGAGGGAGAACACGCAGCGAGAGATGCGGCGGTGAACATGCACTGCCGCTGTTTTTTTAGGGATGATGTAGCCTCACGATGTACCTCGTCGTCGAACAACTGCTGAACGGCTTGCAATTCGGCCTGCTGCTCTTCCTGCTGGCGGCCGGCCTGACGCTGGTGTTCGGCATCATGGATTTCGTCAACCTGGCGCACGGCTCACTCTACATGATGGGCGCCTATTTCGCGGCGACCTTCGTGGCCTGGACCGGCAGCTTCGTGCTCGGCGCGCTGCTGGCGCTCGGCGCCACGCTGCTGCTCGGCATCGTGCTGGAATATGCCGCGCTGAGGCATCTCTATGGCCGCGACCATCTCGACCAGGTGCTGGCGACCTTCGGCCTGATCCTGTTCTTCAACGATGCGGTCCGGCTGATCTGGGGCCCGGCCGGCCTCGCGCTGCCGCTGCCGGCCTGGCTCACGGTGCCGATCCAGATCATTCCCGGCGTGTATTATCCGGCGTACCGGCTGATGATCATCGCGGTCGCGCTGGCGGTTGCCGCGATGCTCTATCTCGTCGTGATGCGCACCCGGGTCGGCATGCTGATCCGCGCCGGCGCCTCCAACCGCGAGATGATCGGGGCGCTCGGCATCAACATCAAGCTGCTGTTCACGCTGGTGTTCGGGCTTGGCGCCGCGCTCGCCGGCCTTGCCGGGCTGATGCAGGCGCCGATCCTCACCGTGCAGATCGGCATGGGCGAGAACATCTTGATTTTGGCCTTCGTCATCATCGTGATCGGCGGCATCGGCTCGATCCGCGGCGCCTTCATGGCGGCGCTGTTCGTCGGCATCATCGACACGATGGGCCGCGCCTTCCTGCCCGATCTGTTGCGCAAGGTGCTGAGCGGGGCGGCGGCCTCGACCGCGGCGCCGGCGCTGTCCTCGATGCTGATCTATCTGCTGATGGCGATCATCCTTGTGCTGCGGCCCGAGGGGCTGTTCCCGGCGGCCAAGCGATGATGCCCAGGATAACGCGAGAGCTCAATGCCTCCAATGCGGTCGCGGCGCTGCTGTGCGTCGCCCTGATCCTGCTGCCGGCCTATTCGGCCGTCACCGGCAACATCTTCATCCTGACGCTGTTCACCCGCATCGTGATCTTCGCGCTGGCCGCCGCGAGCCTCAATCTGATCATGGGCTATGGCGGCATGATGAGCTTCGGCCATGCCGCCTATCTCGGCATCGGCGGCTATGCCGTCGGCATCCTCGCCACCGAGGGCATCGGCTCCGGCTTCATTCAGTGGCCGGTGGCGCTGGTCGTCTCGGCGCTGTTCGCACTGGTGATCGGCGCGCTGAGCCTGCGCACCCGCGGCGTCTACTTCATCATGATCACGCTCGCCTTTGCGCAGATGGCCTATTACATCGCGTCGGGCCTGTCGCGTTACGGCGGCGACGACGGACTCACCGTCTACAAGCGCAGCGACTTCGCCGGCCTGATCAATCTGTCGGACCGCAACCAGTTCTATTATTTGTGCCTGGCTTGCCTGTTCGGCGGCCTCTATCTGATCTGGCGCATCGTCAATTCACGGTTCGGGCTCGTGGTGCAGGGCGTCCGCTCCAACGAGCAGCGCATGCAGGCGATCGGCTTCCATGCCAACCGCTACCGGCTGGTCTGCTTCGTGATCGCAGGCACGATCTGCGGGCTCGCCGGCGCGCTGCTCGCCAACAACACCGATTTCGTCAGCCCGGCCGTGATGTACTGGACCCGCTCCGGCGACCTGATGGTGATGGTGATCCTGGGCGGCATGGGCTCGCTGTTCGGCCCCGTCGTCGGCGCGATCGTCTATCTGCTGCTCGAGGAGCTGCTGTCGCAGTTCACCGAGTTCTCTGGCCTGATCCTCGGTCCGGTGCTGCTGTTGATCGTGCTGTTCGCGCGCGGCGGCATCATGGGCCTGCTCGGGAGGATGCGCCGTGTCTAGCTCTTTGCCTGATCCCTTGTTGCGCGTCGACAATCTGGTGCGCCGCTATGGCGGCATCACCGCGACCGACAATCTCTCGATGGAGGTGGTGCCGGGCGAGCTGCACGCCATCATCGGTCCGAACGGCGCCGGCAAGACCACGTTGATCAGCCAGCTCACCGGGCAGGTGATGCCGAATTCCGGCACCATCCACTTCGCCGGCCGCGACGTCACGGGCTTGCCTTCCTACAAGCGTAGCCGGCTCGGGCTGGCGCGCTCGTTCCAGATCACCTCGCTGCTGAAAGATTTCTCCGCGATCGACAATGTCGCGCTGGCGGCGCAGGCGCATGACGGCCACTCGTTCCGGTTCTGGGGCAATGCGCGCAAGGAGACCCGCCTGCGCGAGACCGCGCACGCCGCGCTGGAGCGCGTCGGCCTCGGCAAGCGCGCCGACATCGTGGTTTCGCAATTGAGCCATGGCGAGCAGCGCGAGCTCGAGCTCGCGGTCGCGCTCGCCACCAAGCCGCAGCTCTTGCTGCTGGACGAGCCGATGGCCGGGCTCGGCGTCACCGAGTCGGCGCGGATGGTGGCGCTGTGGCGGCGCTTCTCGTCGAAGACGCGCTCGCCCGCCTTGACCAGCCCGGCCTCGACCAAGCTGAGGAAGGGCTGTCTCTTATACACATCTAGATGTGTATAAGAGACAGGCTCAAGGAGCTGCGCAAGGAAGTCACCATCGTGCTGGTCGAGCACGACATGGAGGCGGTGTTCGCGCTGGCCGACCGCGTCACGGTGCTGGTCTACGGCCGCGTCATCGCCAGCGACGTGCCCGACGCGATCCGCAAGCACGAGGAGGTCAAGCGCGCCTATCTCGGCGAACAGCATGCGGTGACGCGCCATGGCTGAGACTCTGTTGGACGTCGACGGCATCGAGACCTGCTATGGGCTGAGCCAGGTGCTGTTCGGCCTGTCGTTGCAGATCAAGGCCGGCGAGATGGTTGCGCTGATGGGCCGCAACGGCATGGGCAAGACCACGACGGTACGCTCGCTGATGGGGCTGCTCTCGCCCAAGGGCGGCGAGATCAGCTTCGACGGCCGCAAGCTCAGAGGTAACACGCCGGAAGCGATCGCTCGCTGCGGCATCGGCCTGGTGCCGGAGGGACGCCAGATATTCCCGAACCTGACGGTGCGCGAAAATCTCGTCGCCGCCTCAGGCAATCGCCTCGGCGCTTCCGATCCGTGGACGCTGGACAAGATTCACGCGCTGTTTCCGCGGCTCGCCGAACGCACCGGCAATATGGGCGTCACGCTGTCCGGCGGCGAGCAGCAGATGCTGGCGATCGGCCGCGCGCTGATGACCAATCCGAGGCTGTTGATCCTCGACGAGGCGACCGAAGGCCTCGCGCCGCTGATCCGCGACGAGATCTGGAGCTGCCTGTCGATGCTGAAGGGACGTGGCCAGTCGGTGCTGGTGATCGACAAGAACGTCGAAAATCTGGCCCGCATCGCCGACCGCCACTACATCATCGAGCGCGGCAAGACGGTGTGGAGCGGGACGAGCGAGCAACTGATCGCCGAGCCGGATTTGCAGCACAAGTATCTGGGGATTTGAGGCAGCACGCATTGCTGTATCACCGTCATCCTGAGGAGCCTGGGCAGCAGGCGTCTCGAAGGATTGGCGGCCCGACTGGTGGCCGTGCATCCTTCGAGACGCGCTACGCGCTCCTCAGGATGACGGGTTTGGACCACGCGCAACCTCTCAATCAAAACATCTCGAAATATTCGCGGTGCTCCCAGTCCGACACCTCGGCCTGGAAGCGTTCGATCTCGGCGTTCTTGATGAACACGTAATAGTCGACGAACTCCGGTCCCAGCGCGCCGCGGAAGAACGGATCGTCTTGCAGCGCGAACACCGCTTCGCGCAGCGACTTCGGCAGCAGCGCAGCCTTGGTCTCGTAGGGCGTGTCGGCGGAAGGGCCGGGATCGAGCTTGCGGTCGACGCCGTCGAGGCCGGAGAGGATTTGCGACGCCATGTAGAGGTAGGGATTGGCGGCGGGCTCGCCGATCCGGTTCTCCAGCCGCGTCGCCGGATCGCCGGCGCCGCCGAGCACGCGGATCATCACGCCGCGGTTGTCGCGGCCCCAGATCGCGCGGTCCGGCGCCAGCGAGTAGGAGCGGTAGCGCTTGTAGCCGTTGATGGTCGGCGTCGTGAACACGGTCGAGGCCCGGGCGTGCTCGATCAGGCCGGCGAGCCAGGCGCGGCCGAGCGGGCTCAAAGGCTCGCCGGTCTCCTTCGCCATGAAGGCGTTCTCGCCATTGCCACGCGACACCAGCGACTGATGCAGATGCCAGCCGCTGGCGAAAATGTTCGGCAGCTTCGGCCGGCACATGAAGGTGGCGTGATAGCCGTGGCGGCGCGCGATCTGCTTCACCGCGGAGCGAAACAGCACCATGGTGTCGGCCGGCACGAGGCCTGTCGTCGGCGCGAAGGTGAATTCGCACTGGCTCGGGCCGAACTCGACCTCGACCGAGCGCAGCGGCAGGTCGAGCGCGAGGATGTCGCGGCGGATGATCTCGAGCGCCGGCTCCATCTGATCGTAGCGCTGCTCGGTGAGATATTGATAGCCGTGCGAGAGCAGGCTGACCGATGGCGGCCTCCCGGGCTGGCCGGCATCCTCCGGCGCCATGTGGGCGTCGTCGAGCTTGAACAGGTGGAATTCGACCTCGAGCCCGGCGACGAAATCGTAACCGCGGCCTGCGAGCTGATCGAGCACCTTGCGATAGAGGTTGCGGGTCGCGAACGGCACCGGTCGGCCGTCGCTGAAATGGAGATCGCACAGCAGCCAGCCGGTGTTCTCCGCCCAGGGCAGCACGCGGAACGTGGCGGGGTCGGCGACCATCAGCACGTCGGCCGCGCCTTCCATCTCCTTCATGCCGAAGCCGCCGCCTGATGTGAACACCGGAAACACCGTCTTGTGCGAGGTGTCCTTGGCGAGCATCGTCGTGGTAATCGAGCAGCCGCCCTCCAGCGAGCGCACCGCTTCGGCTGCGATCAGCGTCTTGCCGCGCAGGATGCCGTGCTGGTCGGGAAACGACAGGCGGATGACTTCGAGATTCTTCTCCTCGACGATGCGGCGGAGGCGCTGCGCGGCCTCCTTCTGCTCGTCCGACCACAGGCCGTGACGCTCGACAAAGCTCAAGGTTTCACCTCTCCAAGGGCGTCATTGCGAGCGAAGCGAAGCAATCCATCGTACCGCATGCGCGGCAGTATGGATTGCCTCGTCGCTGCGCTCCTCGCAATGATGGCGGGCAACAGGCGCATGTTATGTCACTCCGCCGCCGTCAGATGGTGCACCTTGCCGGCGATCTCGCGCGGTACGGGCGCGGCCCACGGTGCGCCACGGCGGCGCTTGACGTCGACTTCCATCCAGTAGAGCTCCCAGCCCAGCGTCGGCCCGATGCCGTCCATCGTCGCCGGGCCCTGGATGCTGCGCGCGGAGGCGTCGTCGAGGAACAGCATCGGTGTCTGCCCGCCCTCCACCTTCTCGATCTCCTGCCGCAACAGCCGGCGATACTGCACGATCGCCTTGTCGCTCTGGCCGAGATGCTCGTTGGTGCGATCCTGGATCGCGCCCATCGATTCCACAGCCCACTGGTCGTGGACGTTGATGTCGCTGCCCATGCCGGTATAGGTCGCGGTCGCCTGCTCGTGCGGATCGAAGCCGTAATCGTTGCTGCGGTTCTTCCGCGACTTGTAGTCGGGCAGCGTATAGAGCTCGTGCCGTTGGTCGCGCATCTTTGGCTTGTCGACCGGCGCCGCATAGCTGGTGAAGATCGCGTACCAGTAGCAATTCTCGTCATCGACCGGCACGTGCCACTGCGTGATCGTCATCTCGGTCGACATCGGAATCACGAAGCCGTGCGGGAAGAGCTGATTGGTGACCCGCACATGGGTACGCTCACTGTCGAGCTCGCGCAGCGCGATCAGGCGCAGGCCGTATTCGGTGTGCTCGACATTGATGATCGGCCGGTCGTATTCGCGCAGGATCTTGGTCATCGGCATGTCGCTGCCGGCCGACGCGCCGCGGAACTGCTTGCCATAGGCCGCCGAGGTGTCCTCGTCCTCGAAGAAGCGATGCAGGAAGGAGGCGTGCGCCGGATCGATGCCGACCTCGAGCGCCTGCAACCAGTTGCAGTTCATGTGGCCCTTGAACGCAAACGTATGGCTTCCGGGCGCGACGAAGCAGTCGAGCTCGGGGAATGCAGGCGGGGCGCCTTCGCCGAGATAGGCCCACAGGATGCCGCTCTTCTCGACCACCGGATAGGAGCGCTGCTTGATGCCCTTGCAGAGCTGCGAACCGGCGGGCTCGGCCGGCGTCTCGATGCATTGACCCGTCGTGTTGAACAGCCATCCATGGAAGGCGCAGCGCAGCCCGCCATTCTCCAGCCGGCCGAAGGCGAGGTCGGCGCCGCGATGCGCACAGTGGCGATCGATCAGCCCGTAGCCGCCGTCCTCGCCGCGAAACAGCACCAAATTTTCGCCGAGCAGACGCACCGGCCGCACCGGGCGCGGGCCTTCCAGTTCGTCGACCAGCGCCGCCGGCTGCCAGTACATCCGCATCAGCTTTCCGCAGGGGTCCTTGCGGCCCGTGCGGGTGATCAGATCGTTCGCTTCCTGGCTCATCATGGCGGCGTCTCCCGGACTTGGATTTGTTCGCCTATTGAACGAATGTGCGAATTATGCCATGTCTGGTTCCGACAGCAAGCGCAATTTTTGAACCGTTCAAAGCTCGCCACCCAAAGCAGCATCCATGCCCAAGCTGAAGCGGACCGACCAGGATGAGCGCGCCACCGACTTCGTCGAGGCGCTCGATCGCGGGCTGCGCCTGTTGCAGGTGTTCGGCACCGTCACGGGTCCCGCGACGTTGAGCGATCTCGCCCGCGCCGCCGACCTGCCACGTGCCACCGCGCGCCGCATCCTGTTCACGCTGGCGCATGGCGGGTTCGTTTCGACCGACGGCAGGCTGTTCACGCTGACGCCGCATGTGCTGACCTTGGCGGGCTCCTTCCTGCAATCCAACCAGGTGGTGACGGTGCTGCAACCGGTGCTCGATCGCATCGCCACATCAGCGCAGGAGATCGCCTCGCTGGCGCTGCTCGACGGCGACGATGTCGTGTTCGTGGCGCGCTCCAGCCCGACGCGGGTGTTCTCCGCCGGTCTCGACATCGGCTACCGGTTGCCGGCGTTCTGCACCTCGGTCGGCCGCGCCATGCTCGGCCGGCTCGATGATGCCGAGCTCGCAGCGCGGCTGAAGGCGATGCGCCGCGATGCCGTCACGCCGCAGACCGTGACCGATCCGAAGAGGCTGCTCGCGACTGTTATCGCCGATCGCGCGCAGGGCTACTCGCTGGTCGATCGCGAGGCCGAGCCGCATTTCCGCTCGATCTCGGTGCCGGTGCGCCGCTACGACGGCACCATCGTCGCCGCCATCAACATGGGCGCGCATGTCGACCGGGTGCCGGCCAAGGAATTGATCGAGCGCTTCCTGCCGCTGTTGCGCGAGGGCGCGGAGGATGTGAAGAGCCGGCTGTTGTAGATTTCGCTCGCAATGACGGGGATAGCTTGCGCCGAAGGCTACAGCGCGACGCTGCGCAGCCCAAAACTGCGCGCCTCGTTCTGAAGCACCGGCCGCACCGACTCGATCAGCCGCGCGGCAGCGGCGTCGACCGATAGCCCGGCCGTATCCACCACCGCGGAGGCGCGGGCGTAGAGCGGCTCGCGGCTGACCAGGATGTTGCGCAATTCGGCCATCGCCGAGCGGTCGTCGGCCATCGGCCGCAGATCGCCCTGGCGGCGGACGCGGGCCATGTGCTCTTCCGGCTCGGCCTTCAACCAGATCGTGTAGAACGACGACAGGATCAGGTCGAAGGTCAAAGCCTCCGAGACGATGCCGCCGCCGGTCGCCAGCACCATCAATTCCTTGCGCGCCAAGAGTTGCGTCAGCGCGGCCTGCTCCATGCGGCGAAAGCCTTCCTGACCGTAGAGCGCGATGATCTCGGCGACCGAGAGGCCGTTCTGCGCCTCGATCTCCTTGTTGAGCTCGACGAAGCTCCAGCCGATCTTCTTCGCCAGCATCCGCCCGAGCGTGGTCTTGCCGGCGCCGCGCAGGCCGATCAGCGCGATGCCGGAGAATGAGGCGCGGCGCGGCGCCAGCGGGCTGCTGCCGGCCAGCATGTCCTTGGCTTGCGCGATCTGGCTCGGCGACGCCTTGCGCAGCAGATCGCGGATCACGGCCCAATCGGGCACCGGCTCGCTGGAGGGGATCAGGTCCTCGAGATGCGCGCCCATCGCGCCTGCGACACGGCGCAGCAGCACGATCGAGACATTGCCTTTGCCGCTTTCGAGCTGGGCGATGTAGCGTTCGGAAATGCCGGAAACCTTGGCGAGCACCTTGCGCGACATGCCGCGCAAGGCGCGCATCGTGCGCACGCGCTGGCCAAGTTGTTCGAGGAAGTCGGTTTCCGGATCGTTGGCTGCGGTCATGATCCCTGCGCGACACGAGTTTTCGGAAACATAATGCCGATAAGGATTGACAGCAAGCCGAGCAAGTGGCTTTGTATGAATTATAATTCTTAAATTCACAGGAGAGGGAAGCGTGGCACGTCTGGGTCCGAGGAGCGTGGCATGACTTATAACGCAGTCTCCTGGCTGCTCGACCGCAACGTCGATGAGGGCCGCGGCGACAAGGTCGTGTTCGACGACACGGTGTCGCAAATCACCTACGGCCAGTTGCAGCAGCAGACCCGGCGGGTCGGCAACATGCTGCGCCGGCTCGGCATCCGCCGCGAGGAGCGGGTCGCGATGATCATGCTCGACACGGTCGACTTCCCGATCGTGTTCCTGGGCGCGATCCGCGCCGGCGTGGTGCCGGTGCCGCTCAACACGCTGCTGACCGCGGAACAATACGCCTACATCCTCAGTGATTGCCGCGCCCGCGTGCTGTTCGTCTCCGAGGCGCTGCTGCCGGTCGTCAAGGACATCATCGCGCGGATGCCGGACCTCGCGCATGTCGTGGTCTCCGGCAAGGACGCGCACGGCCACAAGAGGCTGTCGGACGAGATCGCGCGCGAGGGCGACGTATTCGAGACTGCGCCGACCCATGCCGACGAGCCGGCGTTCTGGCTCTATTCATCGGGCTCGACCGGGATGCCGAAGGGCGTGCGCCATCTGCATTGCAATCTCGCCGCGACCGCGGAGACCTACGCCAAGCAGGTGCTCGGCATCCGCGAAGACGATGTCGGCCTCTCGGCGGCAAAGCTGTTCTTCGCCTACGGCCTCGGCAATGCGTTGACCTTCCCGATGTCGGTCGGTGCCACCACGATCCTCAATTCGGAGCGGCCGACGCCGGCGGTGATGTTCGCGCTGATGAACAAGTATCACCCCAGCATCTTCTTCGGCGTGCCGACGCTGTTCGCGGCGATGCTCAACGACGAGGCGACCAAGGCGCAGGCCGCGGGCGATCGCCTGCGGGTCTGCACCTCGGCCGGCGAGGCGTTGCCGGAATCGGTCGGCAATGCCTGGCGCGCGCGGTTTGGGGTCGACATCCTCGACGGCGTCGGCTCGACCGAGTTGCTGCACATCTTCCTGTCGAATGCGCCCGGCGACATCAAATACGGCTCGTCCGGCCGTCCGGTGCCCGGCTATAAGGTGCGGCTGGTCAACGAGGCCGGTGCCGATGTCGCCGATGGCGAGGTCGGCGAGCTGCTGGTCGACGCGCCCTCGGCCGGCGAGAGCTACTGGAATCAGCGCGCCAAGAGCCGCGCCACCTTCGAGGGCGCCTGGACCCGCACCGGCGACAAATACACCCGCGATGCCGACGGCCGCTACACCTTCTGCGGCCGCGCCGACGACATGTTCAAGGTCTCGGGCATCTGGGTCTCGCCGTTCGAGGTCGAGAGCGCACTGATCACCCATCCCGCGGTGCTCGAAGCCGCCGTCGTGCCGGAGGCCGATCCGGAAGGCCTGTTGAAGCCGAAAGCCTATGTGGTGCTGCGGCCCGAGAGCTCGGCCACTGGTCTGCACGAGGCGCTGAAGGAGCACGTCAAGCAGAAGATCGGCCCGTGGAAATATCCGCGCTGGATCGATGTCGTCGACAATCTGCCGAAGACGGCGACGGGGAAGATCCAGCGGTTCAAGTTGCGAGAACACTAGCTCTCCGTCGTCCCGGCGAAGGCCGGGACCCATACGTCGCGGCGATTGTTTTGAGAGATGCTGTTCGACGGCTTTTGCGCAACAACCGAAGCCTGTGGTTATGGGTCCCGGCCTTCGCCGGGACGACGATGAGGAAGGGCCGATCATGCAAAACCTAAACCCCAACGGCTTCCTCAGCATCGACGGCGCCGATCTCGAATATCGCATGATCGGTCCGTCACCGGATGCCGCGCCGACCATCGTGATGCTGCACGAAGGCCTCGGCTGCATCGGGCTATGGGGCGACTTTCCGGAGAAGCTGCAAGCTGCGACCGGCGCCGGCGTGTTCGCCTATTCGCGTGCGGGATATGGCGCCTCAATGCCAGCGAAGCTGCCGCGTCCGGTCGACTACATGCATCGCGAGGCGCTCGACGTGCTGCCGAAGCTGCTCGATCGGATCGGCTTTCGCCGCGGCCTGCTGCTCGGCCATTCCGATGGCGCCTCGATCGCGGCGATCTATGCCGGCGCGCATCAAGATCATCGGCTGCACGGGCTGGCGCTGCTCGCGCCGCACTTCATCGTCGAGGACATTTCGGTTCGGTCGATCGCCGAGATCAAGACGGCGTACGAGACCACCAATCTGAAGGAGAAGCTGGCGCGCTGGCACAAGGATGTCGACAACGCCTTCCGCGGCTGGAACGATGCCTGGCTCGATCCGAAATTCCGCGACTGGGATATTTCCGACTATCTCGCCTACATCCGCGTGCCCGTGCTGATCGTGCAGGGCGCGGATGATCAATACGGCACGATGCGCCAGGTCGAGATCGCGCAGGACGAATGCTATTGCCCGGTCGATGTCGCGGCCATTGCGGGTGCCGGCCACTCGCCGCACCGTGAGGCGCCCGTGGTGACGCTGGACGCGGTCACCGAATTCGCCCGCGCCGCGCTGCGCGACGACCCGGCACTGGCGGCCTGACATTTCCTGCCGGTGCTAGGCCATTGGCCCAGCGAGCGATTTTCCTGAACATGAAACAAAATGCACATTATAACCTTGACAAAGCAGAACACCACGGGTAGTTTTGTTCCATTGGAGCAACCCCATGACCGACCTGCTGAAAAATCCGATCTTCCTCGACGAGACCAAAGCCCGCGAATGGCTTGAGGCGCGCGTCTGGGCGAACGGCGTGACCTGTCCTCACTGCGGCAATGCCGATCAGGACAAGATCACGAAGCTTGAGGGTAAGGCTCACCGTCCCGGCGTGTATCAGTGCAACGAGGCGGAATGCCGCCAGCAGTTTACCGTCACGGTGAACACGGTTTTCGAACGCTCCAAAATCCCGCTGACGAAGTGGCTTGCCGCGCTGTTCCTGATGACTGCTTCCAAGAAGGGCATCAGCGCGCATCAGGTCCATCGCATGCTTGGCATCAGCTACAAATCGACTTGGTTTCTGATGCACCGCCTGCGTGAGGCAATGCGCGTTGGTGGCTTGCTCCCGCCCATGGGCGAGGACGGCGGTGCTGTCGAAGTGGACGAAACCTATTTCGGCCGTCTCAAGGGCGTGAAGAAAGCCCGCGCTGGCGGCGCTCACAAGAACGCTGTCCTTTCGCTGCTGGATCGCGACACGGGCCATGTCCGTAGCTTCCACGTTGCGACTGCGACCGTTGACGAGGTTGCGCCGATCGTTCGCGCCAACGTCTCGAAAGAGGCGCATCTGATGACCGATCAGGCCAAGATTTATAAGAAACTCGGCGCCGAGTTTGCCAAGCACGACACGGTCAACCATCAAGAGGACGAATACGCGCGCCGTGAAGGCGATACGGTCATCACGACCAACACGATTGAAAGCTACTTCTCAGTGTTCAAGCGTGGCATGCGCGGCACCTATCAGCACTGCGCTGAAAAGCATCTGCATCGCTATTTGGCTGAGTTCGATTTCCGCCACAACAACCGAACCGCGCTTGGCGTGAACGATACCGAGCGCGCCCATGAGTTGGCGAAAGGCATCGTTGGCAAGCGCTTGACCTATCGACGGCCTAACCGCAACAATATTTAAGCATAAAGCCAAGCGCTTCCTGCGCTGGCGCAACCGAAAGTATCGCTATGGGTGAGCCGACTAAAGGAAACGTCGAACAGGTGCTCGGGAGCGCTATCAGCGTACCGATGACCATCATCATTAGTCTTGCTGATCTTTTGATCGCGAAGCAGGTAATTTCGCGGGACGAGATGGCTTCGTTGTTGCAGCGGCTAGCAGAGAGTGCCCCTTCCCATGGCGCAAATGAGGGGATGGTGAGGATACTGCTAGAGGGGACATTGACGCGGTATCAAACGCCTCCCGAATCAGGCCACTGACAATCCGGGCAATTTTTAATCCATCAATCTGCATTGCGTTTGCCCTTTTTGGTCGATTTCCTGACCTTTGGCTTTGCTGACTCGCGATGCTGCGGAGGACTTTTCGCTACCACTTTCGCAGCGCGCTCGAAGCGTTCCCATGCGTCGGGATGAAGTTCGACTTCTTTTTTTTGAGGAGATTTCGCCATGATATTCCGCCCGAATCCAGCCTTCGACAGGTTCACCGCTGAAGGTGCGCTTGTGGGGCGCATGTTATCATCCTTTGGCGAAATCGAGGTCTCCCTTTGTAGAAACGCAGCGCAAGCAACGCTGCTTGGGGATACTCTTATGAAGGCCCTTTACGCCATCCGTACGACCTCAACCAGGATCGAGACAGCGCACCGATTGATGCAACCCTATTTCAAGCAACACGGCATCTTAGATGACTATCAGAACACCATGGATACCGTCTGGCACTGTCTCAAGATCAGGAATCAGTACGCGCATTGCAATTGGGGTGACAATCTCACCGCCGGATTATTCTTCGCCGATCTTCAAGTTTCAGCGGACAGCGACAATTTCAGCCACACTTGGAGGCATGTTGACGTGCCTCTGTTGGAGCAGCAGTTCACGTATTTTGGCTGGACGATGGAAATGATCGAATTCACGCATCACGAGATGGGGGTAAAGATGGGACATATACAGTCCCACGTTTGGCCAAGGCCGAAAGTGCCAGCGCCAGCGCCTCTGCATAATCCTCCATACGAACACGTCCCGCCGTGGTTAAGCGAAGATGAGAAAGCCCTTCACTTAGCGCGTGCACTGGCAAGTCAAGGTGGCCCCCCGACACCGACACCCGGACAACAGGCTCTCGACAAGGCTCGGGCGGAGAAACACGCCCGACAGGAAGAGCAGCGCCGAAAGAGCCGAGAGGGGGAGCAGAACGCAAAAGGACGTTCTGATCCACCTCCGGAACAATAGCGGACGCGCCAGTCCCAGCCGAATCGACCGGGGCGGCTCCCATCTCAACACAATGCATTTGCTTTGTCATGGTTATAATGTGCAACAAAATGCATGTTTTTGCGTTTTGAACTGGACTAGGTTGAAAACATGCATTATTGTGCATGAAGTCAACACGAACCATCACAACGAACAACAGGTAGGGGTGGCCCATGGCTGGTGACGATCGCGTCCTTGCAGGCGGGGCGAAGTACATCGACTTCCAGACCGAGCCGTCGCGCTACCGGCACTGGAAGCTCGACGTCGCCGGCGACGTCGCGACGCTGACCATGGACGTCGACGAGAATGCCGGCCTGTTCGAGGGCTATCAGCTCAAGCTCAATTCCTACGATCTCGGCGTCGACATCGAGCTTGCGGACGCCGTGCAGCGGCTGCGCTTCGAGCATCCCGAGGTCAAGGTCGTGGTGATGCGCTCGGGCAAGAACCGGGTGTTCTGCGCTGGCGCCAACATCCGCATGCTGGCCGGCTCGACCCACGCGCACAAGGTCAATTTCTGCAAGTTCACCAACGAGACCCGCAACGGCCTGGAGGATTCCAGCGAGAATTCCGGCCAGAGCTTCATCACCCTCGTCAACGGCACCGCGGCCGGCGGCGGCTATGAGCTGGCGCTCGCGACCGACCACATCATGATGGCCGATGACGGCGCCGCCGCCGTCGCGCTGCCGGAAGTGCCGCTGCTCGCGGTGCTGCCGGGCACCGGCGGCCTCACCCGCGTCGTCGACAAGCGCAAGGTGCGCCGCGACCACGCCGATTTCTTCTGCACCATCGAGGAAGGCATCAAGGGCAAGCGCGCGGTGTCGTGGCGGCTGGTCGACGAGATCGCGCCGAACTCCAAGCTCGAAGGCAAGCTTGCCGAGCGCGTCAAGGAATTCGCAGCGAAGTCGAAGCGCAATGGTGAGGGCAAAGGCCTCGCATTGACGCAGCTCGACCGCACCATCGACGACAGCGCGATCCGCTACGGCTTCGTCAGCGTCGACATCGATCGCGCCGCGCGCATCGCCACCATCTCGATCAAGGCGCCGGAAGCCACCGCGCCCGCCGACATCGACGGCCTGATCGCGCAGGGCGCTGCGTTCTGGCCGCTACAGGTCGCCCGCGAGCTCGACGATGCGATCCTGCATCTGCGCATCAACGAGCTCGGCATCGCGATGCTGGTGTTCAAGAGCCATGGCGACCGCGCCAATGTCGTATCTTATGACGCGTTCCTGGAGGCCAACAAGGCGCACTGGCTGGTCAACGAGGTCAGGCACTACTGGAAGCGCGTGCTCAAGCGCATCGACGTCACCTCGCGCACGCTGGTGACGTTGGTCGAGCCCGGCTCCTGCTTCGTCGGCACCTTGGCCGAGCTCGTGTTCGCCGCCGACCGCTCCTACATGCTGATCGGCCAGAAGCAAGGTGATAACCGCCCGCCGCCGGCGATCGAGCTGACCGCAATGAATTTCGGGCCGTATCCGATGAGCCACGGCCTGACCCGGCTGCAATCGCGTTTCCAGGCCGACCCGTCGGATCTGGAGCGGGCGCAGGCCGCGATCGGCAAGGCGCTCGACGCCGAGGAGGCCGAAGAGCTCGGCCTCGTCACCTTCGCGCTCGACGACATCGATTGGGACGACGAGGTCCGCGTGTTCTTCGAGGAGCGCACCTCGTTCTCGCCCGACGGCCTCACCGGCATGGAAGCCAATCTGCGCTTCGTCGGGCCGGAGACCATGGAATCGAAGATCTTCTCCCGCCTGACCGCGTGGCAGAACTGGATCTTCCAGCGGCCCAACGCGGTTGGCGAGGACGGCGCGCTGCGCCGCTACGGCACCGGCCAGAAGGCACAATTCGACATGACGCGGGTCTAGCGAATCCCGCCGTCATCCTGAGGTGCGAGCGCTTGCGAGCCTCGAAGGATGATCGGAGGCAAGAATGCCAGACAAGCATCCTTCGAGACGCGCTACGCGCTCCTCAGGATGACGGTTGAGCAAGACGCGATACGCACCGAAACGATACCAAGGAGCACGGCCATGAACATGAATATCATGAACGTCGATTACTCGACCAAGATTCCGAACAATGTGAATCTCGCCGAAGACCGCCAGGTGCTGAAGGCGCTGGAGGGCTGGCATCCCGGTTACATGGACTGGTGGAAGGATATGGGGCCGGACGGCTTCCAGGAGTCGCTGGTCTATCTGCGCACCGCCTATTCGGTCGATCCGCGCGGCTGGGCCAAGTTCGACTACGTGCGGATGCCCGAATATCGCTGGGGCATCCTGCTTGCCCCGCAGGAAGAGAACCGCGTCATTCCGTTCGGCGAAGACTTCGGCAAGCCGGCATGGCAGGAAGTCCCCGGCGAGCATCGCGCGATGCTGCGCCGCCTGATCGTGATCCAGGGCGATACCGAGCCGGCCTCGGTCGAGCAGCAGCGCCATCTCGGCAAGACCGCGCCTTCGCTCTACGACATGCGCAACCTGTTCCAGGTCAATGTCGAGGAAGGCCGCCATCTCTGGGCGATGGTCTACCTGTTGCAGAAGTACTTCGGCCGCGACGGCCGCGAGGAGGCCGACGATTTGTTGCGCCGCCGCTCGGGCGATGCGGATAGCCCACGCATGCTCGGCGCCTTCAACGAGGCGACGCCGGACTGGCTGTCGTTCTTCATGTTCACCTACTTCACCGACCGCGACGGCAAGATGCAGCTGCACTCGCTGGCGCAGTCCGGCTTCGATCCGCTGTCGCGCACCTGCCGCTTCATGCTGACCGAGGAAGCCCACCACATGTTCGTCGGCGAGACCGGCATCACCCGCGTCGTGCAGCGCACCTGCGATGCGATGAACGAAGCCGGCATCACCGATCCCTTCGACATCGCCAGGATCCGCGCGCTCGGCGTCATCGACCTGCCGACCATCCAGAAGAAGCTGAACCTGCACTATTCGCTGTCGCTCGATTTGTTCGGCTCGGAAGTGTCGACCAATGCGGCCAATGCCTTCAACGCCGGCATCAAGGGCCGCTACAAGGAAACCACGATCGAGGACGATCACCAGCTCAAGAGCTCGACCTATCCGGTTATGAAGATGGTGGACGGCCAGATCAAGCTGGTCGACGAGCCGGCGCTGACCGCGCTCAACATGCGGCTGCGCGACGACTACACGCAGGATTGCGTCAAGGGCATGCTGCGCTGGAACAAGGTGATCTCGACCGCCGGCATCGAYTACAAGCTCGCGGTGCCGARCACCGYCTTCCACCGCCAGATCGGCGAGTTCAAGGACGTCCATGTGACGCCCGACGGCCTCTTGATCGACGACGCCACCTGGGCGAGCCGCAAGAACGACTGGCTGCCGTCGACGGCGGACGGCGACTTCATCGCCTCGCTGATGAAGCCGGTCACCGAACCCGGCGAGTTCGCCTCCTGGATCTCGGCGCCGAAGGTCGGCATCGACAACAAGCCGGGCGACTTCGAATATGTGAGGATCGAGAGCTGAAGGTTTCTCTCCTTAGGGAGAGAGCAGGAAGGGGCGAGCCGAAGAGGTCCCTGGCTCGCCCCTTTTTCCTTTGTGTCGACCGCTCATTCGGTCATCACCCGCGAAAGCGGGTGATCCAGTATTCCAGAGACAGCAGAGCAGGATCGAGAGGCCGCGGCGTACTGGATGCCCCGGTCTAGCCGGGGCATGACAGTGGTAGATTGGCGCCTCGGGCCGATCGTCGCGATACCTTGCTTACCCCGCGATCTCGAGCCCCGCAGTCGCGTAGACCACGCCGCCGTCGACCGCGATGGTGTTGCCGACGACATAATCGCCGGCGCGGGAGGCGAGATAGATCGCGGTGCCTGCCATGTCCTCGTCGCTGCCGACCCGCCGCGACGGGACGCGCTGCGCCACCTCGTCGGCGTGGTCGCGGGCGGCGCGGTTCATGTCCGACTTGAAGGCGCCCGGTGCGATTGCGGTGACGTTGATGTTGTCCTTGATCAGCCGCGTCGCCATCCGGCGCGTCAGATGGATCACCGCGGCCTTGCTCGCGGCATAGGAGTACGTCTCCATCGGGTTGACGAAGATGCCGTCGATCGAGGCGATGTTGATCACCTTGCCCGGCCTGTCATGGGACGCCGCGGCGCGCAGCGGCTTGGCCAGCGCCTTGGTCAGGAAGAAGATCGACTTGACGTTGAGGTTCATCACCTTGTCCCAGCCGCTCTCCGGGAATTCGTCGAAATCGGCGCCCCAGGCCGCGCCGGCATTGTTGACCAGGATATCGAGCTTTGGCTCGCGCTTGATGATCTCGGCCGCGAGCTTGTCGCAGCCCTCAACGGTCGAGATGTCGATCGGCAGCGCGATGCATTCGCCGTCATAGGCGGCGGACAATTCCTGCGCGGTGGCCTCGCAGGGACCTGCCTTGCGCGCGGTGATGTAGACCCTGGCGGCGCCCTGCGCGAGGAAGCCGGCCGCGATCATCTTGCCGATGCCGCGCGATCCCCCGGTCACCAGCGCGACGCGGTCTTTCAGTGAGAACAAATCCTTGAACATGCGTTCCTCCGTTGCATTGCCTGTGGTTCTGGGCGCGGCGGGGGATCGAGTCAAGGAAGCTGAGTGCCCACTCCCGTGGGGAGAGGGTGGCGGCGCAGGCACCGGGTGAGGGGTCTCCATCCGCGGAGACAGACCCCTCATCCGGCGCGGATTTCATCCGCGCCACCTTCGGGGAGAAGGGAAGCAGGCTATGCGCTCACGGGAGAGGTGGCGGATATCACGCCGCGTCGATGCGGCGGAAACCGTTCCACACTGCGGTGGCGGCGCCGGAGGTCAGGACCGGCAACAGCCGCGCGTCCTGGTAATTGCCGTTCAGCGAGACCCGCTGCAAGGCCGTCATATGGTCGGCGCTTTCGGGAAACAGCATGCCCGGCCGGGTCGTCACCGCGGTCCGGAAGCCGATCGATCGGGCGAGCGCGAATTCGCGTTGTCCGGCGGCGATCCGGTCGCCATAGGGATAGGCGAGATGCGCGACCGGCCGCTGCAACGCATCCTCGATCCGCGCCCGGCTGGTGGCAAGCTCGAACGAGGCGATGGTCTCGCTCTGCTTGGCGAGATTGCAATGGGTGATGGTGTGCGCGCCGATGGTGACCAGCGGATCGTCGGCGAAGCCGCGCAGCTCGTCCCATGACATGCAGAGCTCGCGCGCGATGCCGGTCTCGTCGACGCCGTGGCGGACGCACAGCGCCGATATCTCGGCCTGCATCTCCTTCTCGCCCGGCAGCGAACGCAGCCAGTCATGCATGCGGCCGAACGCGACGCGCTTGGCTTGCGGCGTCGCCGCGTCGATCCGGGTCATGGCGCCGTCGATCGGCACCTCGATCGCGGGCGCAGCCGATATCACCCGCTCCAGCGCGATCCACCACAGCCTGCCGCAGCCCTCGGCGAAATCGCTTGCGACATAGACCGTGAACGGCGCGTCGAATTCACGCATCACCGGCAGTGCGAAATCGCGGTTGTCGCGATAGCCGTCGTCGAAGGTAAAGCAGGCGAAGCGCCGCTCGAAATTCCGTTCGGTGAGGCGGCGATGCGCCTCGTCCATGCCGACGACGTCGACGTCGAGTGCACGCAGATGCGTCAGCATCGCGCGCAGGAAGTCCGGCGTGACCTCGAGATGATGGTTGGGCTGGAACGCGTCGCCGCGCCGCGGGCGAACGTGGTGCAGCATGAAGATGGCGCCGACGCCGGCGAAGATCGGTCGCAACAGGATGTGCGCGCCCGAAAAATACAACGCCTCCATCCCGGCACGGATCACGGTGTTGCGGAGTTGTTTCATGAGGGCGCGGGCCGGCCGATTTGCATTCCGCCGCAAACTTAGCGAAAGACCACTGAAGAAACTGTTATCCCGATCCGACATGGCGCCCCCGCCATGGCAATTGATTTGGGGTTTGACAGTCAGCCAAGGGTTTGTTTTCTCTCTGGTTCCCGACCCGCAGGACGCTGAATGCACGGACTTTTCAAGTGGAGTAGCAAGTGGTGGCCGGGGGTGATTCCACTGGTCGTCATGTGGGGTATCGCGGCCTGGACCTCGACGGCAACGGTCGAGGCGGACCTCGCCGCGCGTTCTAATGCCGCACTCAAGGATACCGTCCTCGACAAGCGCCGCATCAGCGTCGATGGCCGTGACGTGACGTTTGCGGCCAATGCCTTCTCCGAAGACGGCCGCCTCAGTGCTGTGGCCTCGGTCGAAGCCGTACCGGGCGTGCGGCTGGTCAATGACGAGACCCGCCTTGTTCCCGAGGCCAAACCCTACGTGTGGTCGGCCGAACGCGACGTGGTGCGGGTCACGCTCGGCGGCAATGCGCCGCTGCCGTCGAGCAAGAACAAGCTGACGGAGGCCGCCAAGGCCAGCCTCGGCGGTGTCGAGGTGGTGGACCAGATGGCGCTCGCCCGCGGCGCGCCGACGCGGTTCGATGCCGCGGCGCTGTTGTTGCTCGACCAGATCGGCAAGCTGAAGGACGGCAAGATCACGCTGACCGACAACAAGGTGGCTCTCGCCGGCATGGCGCGCGAGCTCGGCGGACGCGAAGCGATCGCTGCGGCGCTGAAGAACCTGCCTGAGGGCTATTCGATCGCCGGCAACGACATCAAGGCGCCGCCTTATGTATTCCAGGCCTACAAGGACCCGGTCGCGGTGACGCTGACATTGACCGGCTACGTGCCCGACAACAACGTGCATGCCGCGCTGGTCGCGGCCGCCGGCCGCAAGTTCTTCAGCGAGAAGGTGGTCGACAATCTCAAGGCCAGTGTCGGCGCGCCCTCCGGGTTTGCGGCGGCGGTGGTGCCCGCGCTCGGTGCGCTGTCGCGGCTGTCGACCGGAACGCTTGTGGTATCGGACCGCGAGGTCAAGTTGTCGGGCGATGCGCTCTACGATGCCGCGGCCGGCCAGATCCGCGACGGGCTCGGCAAGGACTTTCCGCAGGGCTGGCAATACAAGGCCGAGGTCACGGTCAAGCCAGCGGCGGCGCCGGTCGATCCCACGGTGTGCCAGCAGCTGTTTTCCGAGATCCTCTCGAAGGGCAAGATCCGCTTCGAGTCCGGCAAGGCCGACATCGTTCCGGATTCCGCGGGTCTGCTCGATCGCCTGATCGAGACCGCGATGCGCTGCCCGAATTCGACGATCGAGATCGTCGGTCACACCGACAGCGACGGCGATGAAGCGGCCAACCAGGCGTTGTCGGAGCGCCGCGCGCAGGCCGTGGTGGATTACCTCGTGCGCGCCGGGCTGCCTGCCAGCCGTTTCACGCCGATCGGCTATGGCAGCACGCAGCCGGTGGCCGGCAACGACAGTGAAGACGGCAAGGCGCAGAACCGCCGCATCGAATTCGTGGTGAAGTAGCGATGACCGTGCTCGCGACATTCTTCTGGGGTTGGCTGCTCGGCGCGGTGCTGCTCGGCTTTTGTATGGGCTGGATCGCGGTGGTGCATCGGGCGCAGGGCGTCTCCAAGCTGTGGATGCGCTGGCTGGCGCTGCTCGCCGTCGCGCTGGTGGCGGCCTCGTTCGCGCATGTCGTGCCCGGCCGCTTCGGCTACTGGCTCGATCTCCTGCTGATCATGTTCGCGCTCTATCTGGTCGGCTGCGCGATCGGCTCCTGGTTGCGCGACTGGGTGGTCTCGCGCAGCAAGCCGGCAGGTTGACACGGTGTCCATCACGGCGGGGTGATCGGCCCCGTAGTTTCCCGGATGGCCTTGCAGTGCCTTCGGCGGGCTAACTGCCGCAGGCGCGGATCAAGCCTTGTCGAAGGTGGCGAGAAACGCGCATATTTGTGCACCCGCTGTCATGAATCATCCCTAATATCTTGAAGATGCGCGTTTTATTGTCGTTTGACGAATTCCACTCCGGCTTAAAACGCGCTACACGGGGCAGGGCACAGCGAAGCGCCGGCGGCGGTCGCCCGGGAGCCGTCGTCGCGGGATCGCAATTCGAGGTCTAGATGCTGGAAGCAACAGGCAGGGCGATGGCGTTTCTGCGCCAGAAGCAAATCCTGCATCGGCTGGGTGTTGTCATCAGCATCGCCGTCATCGGCATCGCCTGTTACGTCCTCTATCACATGCTGCGCGGCATCGACACCAATGAGGTGCTCGAGGCCATCAAGAGCACTGAGCCACGCCAGATCATGCTGGCGGGACTGTTCGTCGCAGCCGGCTATTTCACGCTGACCTTCTACGATCTGTTCGCGGTGCGCGCGATCGGCCATGCCCATGTGCCCTATCGCGTCAATGCGCTCGCCGCGTTCACCTCCTATTCGATCGGGCACAATGTCGGCGCCAGCGTCTTTACCGGCGGCGCGGTGCGCTACCGGATCTATTCGGCCTGGGGATTGAACGCGATCGACGTCGCCAAGATCTGCTTCCTCGCCGGCCTGACCTTCTGGCTCGGCAATGCCGCGGTGCTCGGGCTCGGCATCGCCTATCATCCGGAGGCCGCCGCCAACATCGACCAGCTGCCGCCGTGGCTCAACCGCGCGATCGCCTTTGCGATCATCATCGCGCTGGTGGCCTATGTGGTCTGGGTCTGGACCCAGCCGCGGGTGGTCGGCCGTGGTCCCTGGACGGTGACCTTGCCGGGCGGTCCGCTGACCCTGCTGCAGATCGCGATCGGCATCGTCGACCTCGGCTTCTGCGCGCTGGCGATGTATGTGCTGGTGCCCGACGAGCCCAATCTGGGCTTCGTCGTGGTCGCGGTCATCTTCGTGTCGGCGACGCTGCTCGGCTTCGCCAGCCACTCCCCCGGCGGCCTCGGGGTGTTCGACGCCGCCATGCTGGTCGGCCTCTGGCAGATGGACCGCGAGGACCTGCTCGGCGGTATGCTGCTGTTCCGGCTGCTCTACTATATTGTCCCTTTCGTCATATCTGTAATCTTGCTGACGTTTCGGGAGGTTATCGTCGGCGCCCGACTCAAACGGCTGCCGCAGGCTGATTCGGGTCCCCGCGCGCAGCCGCACCGAGAAGCGGTTTTGGTCCGAAAGCGCGGTGACTCCGGCGTCTGATGAAGCAGCCCCGATGTCTCCCGAGGACAGGTCGATTGACCGCGCCTGGGCGAGACACGAACCGACGGGATGAAAGCCGCCGCGATGGCAGTTGACGATACGCCTTCCTCGATTTTTTCGCCCTGGCCCGACCGGCTGCGTCACGCGGCGCTGATCCTGCTCGCGGCGGCGCTGGCGCTGAGCGTGGTGGTCGCGCTCGGCGAATTGTCGCTGGTCCGCGCCTGCGCGGTGTTCGCCTGCATCGCCGCCGCTGCGCTGGTGCCGTGGCGGCTGCATGATGCCGGGACGTCGCGCGAGGACGTCCGCGGCGTCAATCCGGTCGAGGCGGCTGCCGTCAGCGCCGTCGTCGCCGGCATGCCGGATCCGGCCGTGCTGCTCGACCGCGCCGGCCGCGTCATCCATCTCAACGCTGCCGCGGCCCAGCTTGCCCCGGCGCTGCGCAGGAACGAACTGGCGCAGTTCGCACTGCGTTCCCCTGAAATTATCACCGCGCTGCGCGAGGCGATCGCGACCACCGAGCCGCGCCGCGCCACCTATACCGATCACGTCCCGGTCGATCGCTGGATGGAGCTGGTCATCACGCCGGTGCCGGTGCCGACCCAGTTCGGCGGCACCGAGAAGTGCATGCTGATGACCTTCCACGACCTGACGCCGCTGCGTCGGGTCGAGGAGATGCGCGCCGACTTCGTCGCCAATGCCAGTCACGAGTTGCGCACCCCGCTCGCGGCGCTGTCCGGCTTCATCGACACGTTGCAGGGGCCGGCGCGAGAGGACGTGCGGGCACGCGAACGCTTCCTCGGCATCATGCACACCCAGGCCACCCGCATGGCACGGCTGATCGACGATCTGCTGTCGCTGTCACGGGTCGAATTGTCGGCCCATGTCCGCCCCGAGGCCTCGATCGACATCGTGCCGATCATCCGTCAGGTCGCCGACGGCCTCGAGGTGCTGGCCAGCGAGCGCCAGGTCGAGATCGAGGTCGATCTGCCGCCGACCCCGGTCACGATCGCCGGCGACCGCGAGGAACTGCTGCGGCTGTTCGAGAACCTGATCGAGAATGCGCTCAAATATGGCGCCTCGGGCGGGCGCGTCATAGTGTCGCTCAATCAGACCGTTTCGGGCGCATCGGGTGAGGGAAGCCCCGAAATCCGTGTCCTGGTACGGGATTTCGGTCCCGGCATCGCCCCGGAGCACCTGCCGCGGCTGACCGAGCGGTTCTACCGGGTGGACGTCGGCGACAGCCGAAACCAGGGCGGAACGGGCCTCGGATTATCGCTGGTGAAACATATTCTTAACCGTCATCGCGGGCGTCTTTTGATCGAGAGCGTGCCGAAGAATGGCGCCACTTTTACCGCCTGTTTTCCCCGCCCGAAGACCCCGGTACAGACCCAAAGCTAAGCGTTCTCAGTCGCTTAGCTCTGTCATCCAACTGTCATCCAACCTTCGTAAAACCGGCACCGACCGCTCCTAGATGGACCGGCGTGAGCGCGATCGGGCGCATTCGGCGCTTCGCTCACACGATGGAGACCACCCCATGAATTTCATCAAAGCAATCGTCGCTGCCGGCATGGTCGCCGCTTCGACGTCGGCCTTCGCTGCCGATATCACCGGCGCGGGCGCAACGTTTCCGTTCCCGATCTATTCGAAATGGGCTGACGCCTACAAGAAGGACACCGGCAACGGCCTGAACTATCAGTCGATCGGTTCGGGCGCCGGCATCAAGCAGATCCAGGCCAAGACCGTGACCTTCGGCGCCACCGACGCGCCGCTCAAGGCCGAGCAGCTCGAGAAGGACGGCCTCGTCCAGTGGCCGATGGTGATGGGCGCGATCGTTCCGGTCGTGAACGTCGAAGGCATCAAGTCGGGCGATCTCGTGCTCTCGGGCGAAGTGCTCGGCGACATCTATCTCGGCAAGATCACCAAGTGGAACGACGCGGCGATCGCCAAGCTCAATCCGAAGCTGACCCTGCCGGGTGACGCGATCACCGTCGTGCGCCGTTCGGACGGTTCGGGCACCACCTTCAACTTCACCGACTACCTCTCCAAGTCGAACGCCGAGTGGAAGTCCAAGGTCGGTTCCGGCACCGCGGTCGAGTGGCCGGTCGGCGTCGGCGCCAAGGGCAACGAAGGTGTTGCCGGCAACATCGGCCAGACCAAGAATGCGATCGGCTATGTCGAATACGCCTATGCCAAGCAGAACAAGCTGACCTACACCGCGCTGGTCAACAAGGCCGGCAAGACCGTGCAGCCGACCATCGCCGCCTTCCAGGCTGCGGCGTCGAACGCCGACTGGGCCAAGGCTCCCGGCTACTACGTGATCCTGACCGACCAGCCGGGCGAAGCCTCCTGGCCGATCACCGCCGCGACCTTCATCCTGATGCACAAGGAAGCCACCGACAAGGCGGCCTCGCAGGAAGCGCTCAAGTTCTTCAAGTACGCCTTCGAGAAGGGCGGCAAGGCGGCCGAAGAGCTCGACTACATCCCGATGCCGGAATCGGTCGTCAAGCTGATCGAGAAGACCTGGTCCTCGGACATCAAGAGCTAAGCTATCGCTTCGACCAAGGCCTGTGCCGTTCGAATGGCGGCGCAGGCCGAGCGACCAAGACCCGGGGTTCGTCACTGCGGCAAGACACGCGGATGAGCCCCGGGGTTCGCGCCCCCGGCGCAACCGGAACGACGCCCGGCCTTTTGCGTCAGTGAAGATCGCTTCGGGGGCGTAGCGGTTAGTGCAGCTTTCAAATAATAAAGAGGGAAGTGGCGTGGCAGACATGGCTGTTCAGAGCGATGTGATGGAAGCCGCGGGACCTTACGATCGCGCCAAGGCCCTCAGCGCCTTCAAGCTCGGTGATGCCACCTTCTATTGGATCACCCGCGTCTCGGCGATTTCGGTCCTGTTGATCCTCGGCGGCATCATCCTGTCGCTGATCGTCGGCGCCTGGCCGGCGATGAAGGAGTAYGGCCTCGCCTTCCTCTGGACGCAGCGCTGGGCGCCCTCGGCCGATCCGCCGGTGCTCGGCGCGCTCGGCCCGATCTACGGCACGCTGATCACATCGGTCATCGCGATGCTGATCGCGATCCCGGTCGGCATCGGCATCGCCGTCTTCCTCACCGAACTCTGCCCGCAATGGCTGCGCCGTCCGATCGGCATCGCCATCGAGCTGCTCGCCGGCATCCCCTCCATCATCTACGGCATGTGGGGCTTCTTCGTGCTCGGCCCGTTCCTCGCCAACACGTTCCAGCCCTTCATGATCAGGGCTTTCGAGGGCATTCCGGTGCTCGGCGCGGTGTTCGCAGGCCCGCCGTCCTATCTCAGCCTGTTCAACGCCGCGTTGATCCTCGCGATCATGGTGCTGCCCTTCATCACCGCGATCTCGGTCGACGTGTTCAAGACCGTGCCGCCGGTGCTCAAGGAAGCCGCCTACGGCATGGGCTGCACCACCTGGGAAGTCGTCCGCAGCGTGGTGATCCCCTACACCCGCGTCGGCGTGATCGGCGGCATCATGCTGGCGCTCGGCCGCGCGCTCGGCGAGACCATGGCGGTCACCTTCATCATCGGCAACTCGTTCCGCATCTCGTCGTCGATCTTCGCGCCGGGCACCACGATCTCGGCGGCGATCGCCAGCGAGTTCGCCGAGAGCGACGGCCTGCACCAGTCCGGCCTGATCCTGCTCGGCCTGCTGCTGTTCGTGCTGACCTTCTTCGTGCTCGCCGGAGCGCGGCTGATGCTGATGCGGCTTGAAAAGAAGGCGGGGAAGTAACGCCATGAACCCGATCTACAAATCCCGCCGCCGCAGCGACATCGTGATCCGCGCGCTCTGCGTCGGCGCGGCGCTGTTCGGCGTCACCTGGCTGGCGCTGATCCTGATCACGCTGCTCTACAACGGCCTCGCCGGCCTCAGCGTGCAGCTGTTCACCCAGAACACGCCGCCGCCCGGCTCGACCGAAGGCGGCCTGCTCAATGCCATCGTCGGCTCGGTCATCATGACCGTGATCGGCGTCGGCATCGGCGCGCCGCTCGGCCTGTTCGCCGGCACCTACCTCGCCGAATACGGCAGGCACGACAAGCTCACCTCGGTGATCCGCTTCATCAACGACATCCTGCTCAGCGCGCCCTCGATCATCATCGGCCTGTTCATCTATGGCGCCGTGGTGGTGCCGATGCGCGGCTTCTCGGCGATCGCAGGCAGCCTCGCGCTCGCGGTGATCGTGATCCCGGTCGTGCTGCGCACCACCGAGGACATGCTGCTGCTGGTGCCCAACCCGCTGCGCGAGGCGGCCTCGGCGCTCGGCCTGCCGCGTTCGCTGGTGATCAAGCGGATCGCCTATCGTGCGGCCCGGTCGGGCCTGATCACCGGCGTGCTGCTGGCGACCGCCCGCGTCGCCGGCGAGACCGCGCCGCTGCTGTTCACGGCGCTGTCGAACCAGTTCTTCAGCCTCAACCTGACCAAGACGATGGCCAACCTGCCGGTGACCATCAACAACTTCGTGCAGAGCCCCTACGCCTACTGGAAAGAACTGGCGTGGAGCGGCGCACTGCTCATCACATTCACCGTGCTCGCGCTCAATATCGGCGCGCGTATCCTTGGTGCTGAAAGGGCCGCAAAATGACCGAGCTTTCTGTTTCCACGACTGCCGCGGGTCACGTTCCCCAGGTTCCGTTGCCGGAAGCGCCGCCGAAGGTCACGGTGCGCAACCTCAACTTCTACTATGGTGAGCACCACGCGCTGAAGAACATCAACCTGACGCTCGGCACCAACCGCGTCACCGCGTTCATCGGTCCGTCCGGCTGCGGCAAGTCGACCCTGCTGCGCATCTTCAACCGGATGTACGACCTCTATCCGGGCCAGCGCGCGGTCGGCCAGCTGATGCTGGACCAGACCAACATTCTCGATCCCAAGCTCGACCTCAACCTGCTGCGTGCGCGGGTCGGCATGGTGTTCCAGAAGCCGACGCCGTTCCCGATGACGATCTACGAGAACATCGCTTTCGGCATCCGCCTCTACGAGAAGATCTCGAAGTCCGAGATGGACGACCGGGTCGAAAAGGCGCTGCGCGGCGGCGCGCTGTGGAACGAGGTCAAGGACAAGCTGAACGCCTCCGGCCTGTCGCTCTCCGGCGGTCAGCAGCAGCGCCTGTGCATCGCGCGCACCGTTGCGGTGCGTCCCGAGGTGATCCTGTTCGACGAGCCGTGCTCGGCGCTCGATCCGATCTCGACCGCCAAGGTCGAGGAGCTGATCCAGGAGCTCTCCGAGGATTACACGATCGCGATCGTGACCCACAACATGCAGCAGGCGGCGCGCGTCTCCGACAAGACCGCCTTCATGTATCTCGGCGAGCTGATCGAGTTCGACGACACCAACAAGATCTTCACCTCGCCGAGCGATCGACGGACCCAGGACTACATCACCGGCCGGTTCGGCTGAGGAGAGGAACGATGGCTTCTGAACATACCGCCAAGGCATTCGACAGCGACCTGCAGGAATTGACCCGCCTGGTCGCCGAGATGGGCGGCCTCGTCGAGCGGATGATCACCGAGTCGGTTGACGCGCTGATCCGTCGCGACGTCGCGCTCGGCAAGCGCGTGGTCGCCGCCGACATCGAGATCGACAATCTGCAACGCGTCATCGAAGAGCGCGCGGTGCTGACGATCGCCCGCCGCCAGCCGATGGCGATCGACCTGCGCGAAATCGTCAGCGCGATGCGCGTCGCCACCGATCTCGAGCGGATCGGCGATCTCGCCAAGAACATGGGCAAGCGCGTCGCGGCGCTGGAGAGCGATTTCCAGCCGCTGAAGCTGATCCGCGGCCTCGAGCACATGACCGATCTCGTGCTGTCGCAGGTCAAGTCGGTGCTCGACGCCTACGCGGCACACGACCTGCCGGCGGCGATGAACGTCTGGAAGGGCGACGAGGAGGTCGATGCGATCTGCACCTCGCTGTTCCGCGAGCTGCTGACCTACATGATGGAGGATCCGCGCAACATCTCGTTCTGCATCCATCTGATGTTCTGCGCCAAGAACATCGAGCGGATCGGCGATCACGCCACCAACATCGCCGAAACCGTGTTCTACATGATCGAGGGCCAGCAGATCACCGACAAGCGCCCGAAGGGCGACATGACCAACTTTGCCACCACGGTGCCGGGCAACTAGGGCATGATCCGCGACAGCGGAACCGGATTGTCCTCGCGACARATCGTTTGCGCGSGGACCTTGCTGAAGGAAGTAAGCGTTTCGGTTTGCGTCTGGGCAACGGATCACCACAGAGAAAGAACTTAGACCGATGAGCGCACGCATTCTGGTAGTCGAAGACGAGGAAGCGCTGACGACGTTGTTGCGCTACAACCTCGATGCGGAAGGCTACGATGTCGAAACCGTCGGGCGCGGCGATGATGCCGACACCCGGCTGAAGGAGCGCGTTCCCGACCTCGTGGTCCTCGACTGGATGCTGCCGGGTCTTTCCGGCATCGAGCTGTGCCGCCGCCTGCGGGCGCGGCCGGAGACCAAGCAGCTTCCGATCATCATGCTGACCGCGCGCGGCGAGGAGAGCGAGCGCGTGCGCGGGCTGGCCACCGGCGCCGACGATTACATCGTCAAGCCGTTCTCGGTGCCCGAGCTGCTGGCACGGGTGAAGGGCCTGCTGCGCCGCGCCAGCCCGGAGCGGCTTGCGACCGTGCTGACCTATGGCGACATCGAGCTCGATCGCGAGAAGCGCCGCGTGGCGCGCTCGGGCCGGCCGATCGATCTCGGGCCGACCGAGTATCGCCTGCTCGAATTCTTCCTCGAGCATCCCGGCCGCGTGTTCAGCCGCGAGCAGCTGCTCGACAGCGTCTGGGGCCGCGACATCTATATCGATGAGCGCACCGTCGACGTCCATATCGGTCGCCTGCGCAAGCTGCTCAATCCGGGCCGCGAGCAGGATCCGATCCGCACCGTGCGCGGCGCCGGCTATGCGCTCGACGACCGCTTCGCCAAGGCCGAGCCGCAGCCGTAACGGGCGTGCGGTAATCACAAGCCGTACACGCGGGTCGTCCCGGCGAAGGCCGGGACCCATACGCCGCGGCCAGCGCAATAGGCAAGCGGCCAGACGGCTTTCCAACAACGCTCATTCGTGGTTATGGGTCCCGGCCTTCGCCGGGACGACGCTGGTGATGCTTCTGAAAGCCAAAAAAAATCCCCGCCAAAGCGGGGATTTGTTTTTGAAGTCTTCCGTGGTTTCCCGAGCGCTTACTTGATCTGCGGTTTCGCCGATGGCCGGCGCCGATCGCCGGCGGGCTGGTAGGCGATGCGCGAGTGGTGCGCGCAATAGGGCAGGCCGGCGAGCGCCTTGCCGCCGCAGAAGAAGAATTCCGGGCTCGAGGGATCGCCGACCGGCCAATGGCAGGTGGCTTCGTTGAGCTCGATCAGCGACAGCCGCTGGCTCATCGGCACCACGTTGTCGTAGGAGATCGGATCGGGCTCCATCTCGACCTCGAAGGCGTGGGCGAGCGCGGTGTTGCCGCGCGAAACCGGGCGCGCCACCCGCATCATGTGCTGGGCGGGACGCGCCTTGCGCTGCCGCGGCGCGGCGGTCGAGGGCGCCTTGGCACGGCCGGAGAGGCCGAGCCGATGCACTTTGCCGATCACGGCGTTTCGCGTCACATTGCCAAGTTCCGCTGCGATCTGGCTGGCCGAAAGGCCAGACTCCCAGAGCTTCTTCAGCTGCTCGACGCGATCGTCGGACCAGGTCAATACCGTCATCGCATTCTTCCTTTCGCATGGCGCCGGCCAGTCATTGGAGCGGCGTTGCGAGCCAAATCTGGACAAATATCCCTGCGGCCAGAATCCCTTAGCCCTCGCCGGGCACGGTGTTGCGCCCGAACGTTTACGCGAGACACAAAGGCTACTTAGAGGGTCCAGTACTGCCGCACGAGATGTCGTACCCGACAGCCCAAACGCTACAATATGGCGTGACTCTGGCGCAAGAGTCCGCGGCTGTGCGTCCACATGTTCCCACACAGTTAGGCATTGCAATGAGGCTTTTCCACCGCACCGGAATGCTCCGGATTGCGCTCGTTTCGCACGCACGGAAGCCCGGCTAAGGCCGGCTGCTGGCGATTGACACGGACCCGCCGCAGCATAGAATGTTGCCACGTGCCGCCCGCAAAGGCGGCCGTTTTGTTTTCCGAAGCCGGCCGTTGCTGCGCTGGCGTCAAGGCGCGCGGCAATTGTCGGCCTCTAACCGGCAGTGAACGCCATGACCAACAGCGCCCCGTCGCATCTGCTTCCCGTCTTCGCCAGGGTCGATCTCGGCTTCGAGCGCGGTGAGGGCGCCTGGCTGATCGCAACCAAYGGCGACCGYTATCTCGATTTCACCTCGGGYGTCGCGGTGAACGCGCTCGGGCATGCGCATCCGCATCTGGTCAAGGCGYTGCAGGAACAGGCGACCAGGCTCTGGCACATGTCGAACCTGTTCAAGAGCCCGGACGGCGAGAAGCTGGCCGCGCGGCTGTGCGAGCAGAGCTTTGCCGACTTCGTGTTCTTCTGCAATTCCGGCGCGGAAGCGATGGAAGGCGTGATCAAGCTGGTCCGCCACTATCACTTCTCCAAGGGCCATCCGGAACGCTATCGCATCATCACCTTCGAGGGCGCCTTCCATGGCCGCACGCTGGGCACGCTGGCCGCGACCGGCTCGGCGAAATATCTCGAAGGCTTCGGCCCGCCGATGGACGGCTTCGACCAGGTGCCGCATGGCGACATCGAGGCGGTGAAGAAGGCGATCGGCCCGCACACCGCCGGCATCCTGATCGAGCCGGTGCAGGGCGAGGGCGGCGTGCGCTCGGCGCCGCACGCCTTCTTCAAGGCGCTGCGTGCGCTGTGCGACGAGCATGGCCTGCTGCTCGCCTTCGACGAGGTGCAGACCGGCATGGGCCGTACCGGCGACCTGTTCGCCTACAAGCGCGTCGGCGTCACGCCGGACGTGATGTCGCTGGCCAAGGCGCTCGGCGGCGGCTTCCCGATCGGTGCGGTGCTGGCAACGGCGAAGGCCGCTGAGGGCATGGCGCCCGGCTCGCATGGCTCGACCTTCGGCGGCAATCCGCTGGCGGTCGCGGCGGCGAATGCCGTGCTCGACGTCATGCTGAAGCCCGGCTTCTTCGACCACGTCCAGAAGATATCGCTGCTGCTGAAGCAGAAGCTCGCTTCCGTCGTCGATCGCTATCCCACCGTGCTGGCGGATGTGCGCGGCGAGGGCCTCCTGATCGGCGTCAAGGCCGTGGTGCCCTCGGGCGACCTGATCGCCGCTTTGCGCAACGAAAAGCTGCTCACCGTCGGCGCCGGCGACAATGTGGTGCGCTTCCTCGCGCCCCTGATCGTGACCGAGGCCGAGATCGACCAGTCGATCGGCTCGCTCGAGCGCGCCTGCGCGACATTGTCGGCGGCACAGCCGAGGAAGGCCGGATAATGAGCAAGCCGGTCCGTCACTTCCTCGACATCAACGAGCTGCCGCTCGGCGAGCTGCGCAATATGCTGTCTGCCGGCGCCGCCATGAAGGCCAGGCTGAAGGCGCATGAGAAGGCCAGGAAGCCGCTCGAAGGCAAGACGCTGGCGATGATCTTCGAGCGCCCGTCGACCCGCACCCGGGTGTCGTTCGACGTCGGTATGCGCCAGCTCGGCGGTGAATCGATCATGCTGACCGGCACCGAGATGCAGCTCGGCCGCGGCGAGACCATCGCCGACACCGCGCGGGTGCTGTCGCGCTATGTCGATGCGATCATGATCCGCATCCTCAACCATGACGCGCTGCTCGAGCTCGCCGCCCACGCCACCGTGCCCGTCATCAACGGCCTGACCCGGCGCTCGCATCCCTGCCAGGTGATGGCCGACCTCATGACCTATGAGGAGAACCGCGGCTCGATCGAGGGCAAGACGGTGGCCTGGACCGGCGACGACAACAACGTGCTGGCTTCCTGGGCGCATGCCGCCGAGCGGTTCAAGTTCCAGCTCAATATCGCGACCCCTCCGGAGCTGTCGCCGAAGAAGCCGATGCGCGACTGGATCAAGGCGACCAACGCGCCGATCGTGCTCGGCACCGATCCGGAGGCCGCCGTGCGCGGCGCCGACTGCGTCGTCACCGACACCTGGGTGTCGATGGGCGACAAGGAGGGCGAGCACCGCCACAACGTGCTGCGGCCCTATCAGGTCAATGCCAAGCTGATGTCGCTCGCCAAGCCCGACGCGCTGTTCATGCACTGCCTGCCCGCGCATCGCGGCGAGGAGGTCACCGACGAGGTGATCGACGGCCCGCAATCCGTTGTGTTCGACGAGGCCGAAAACCGCCTGCATGCGCAGAAGGGCATTCTGGCCTGGTGTTTTAACGAAGTCGCGTAAGGCCGCTTCAACGCTGTCGTCCCGGCGAAAGCCGGGACCCATAACCACCATTGCTCGTTGTTGCAAAAGGCTGGGGCCCCAGCTTGATGCACCAACGAACAATGGTGGTTATGGGTCCCGGCTTTCGCCGGGACGACGGTCCGTCGTTGATTGAACCCCTTTATTTCACGGTCCGAGACCCCAGATAGAGCGCCATGGTTTCACAATCCCCCGACATCAAAATCACGGCCGAGGCGCCGGTTCGCGCGCCGTCGGCGGTTCCTGTCGACGATGCCGTGCTCGGCTTCGAGGTCGGCGCGCTGGATCTGCGCGGCCGGCTGACCCGGCTCGGCCCCGCGCTCGACGAGATCCTGCACAAGCACGATTATCCGCCGGCGGTCGGCAAGCTGCTCGGCGAGGCCATCGTGCTGACCACGCTGCTCGGCTCGTCGGTCAAGTTCGAGGGCCGCTTCATCCTTCAGACCCGGACCGATGGTCCGGTGTCGCTGCTGATCGTCGATTTCCAGGCGCCCGACCGGCTGCGCGCCTATGCGCGCTACGATGCGGCGCAGCTCAAGCCTGGCCAGACCTCGGGCGAGCTGCTCGGCAAGGGCCACCTTGCGATGACCATCGACCAGGGCTCCAACACCAGCCGCTATCAGGGCCTCGTCGCGCTCGAGGGCGGCGGCCTGGAAGAGGCGGCACACGAATATTTCCTGCGTTCCGAGCAGATCCCGACGCGGGTGCGGCTCGCGGTCGGCGAGGAGATGCGCGGTGGCGAAGGCGGCAAGCTGCACTGGCGCGCCGGCGGCATCCTGCTGCAATTCCTGCCCAAGGCGCCGGAACGCGCCAAGCAGGCCGACCTGCATCCCGGCGACGCGCCGGAAGGCACGGTGACGCATTCGGTGCCGGATGACGACGCCTGGGTCGAGGGCCAGTCGCTGCTCTCTACCGTCGAGGATGTCGAGCTGATCGATCCCGATCTCTCAGGCGAGCGGCTGTTGTACCGCCTGTTCCACGAGCGCGGCGTGCGCGTCTTCACCCCGCAACCGCTGCGCGCGCAGTGCTCCTGCTCGCGTGATGCGGTGTCGGCGATGCTGAAGAGTTTTGCGCCGAACGATCGCGCCGAGATGGTCAAGGATGGCAAGGTCGTCGTGACCTGCGAGTTCTGCTCGTCGGTCTACGAGTTCACGCCGCAGGAAGCCGGCGTGGAGTAGGACGCGGTCGCCATCACACACAACGCTCGTCATCGCCCGCGAAAGCGGGTGATCCAGTATTCCAGAGACGTCTGTTGTGGATGCGGACAGGCCGCGGCGTACTGGATGCCCCGCCTGCGCGCAGGGCTATCGCATATGACATCTAAGGGCTATGGAACTGACGTTTCCACATCGTCATGCCCGGGCTTGTCCCGGGCATCCACGTCTTGTTTTCTTATGAAGGAAGACATGGATGGCCGGGACAAGCCCGGCCATGACGGCGTTCACATGGGCTGCTCACACCATATGCGATAGCCCTGCGCCTGCGCGGGGCATGACAGCGGCGGCTAGTTCAACACCCGCTTGCCATCCGGGCTCGGGCTATCCAGCGAGAAGGTCGGCACGTCGATGTCGAAGCGCTCGCCGGCTTCGGTGACCATCTGATAGCTGCCGGTCATGAAGCCGGACGCGGTCGGCAGCGGCACGCCGCTCGTATATTGATAGCGCGCGCCCGGCGCGAGCACCGGCTGCTCCCCGACCACGCCCGCGCCACGCACCTCCTGGCGGCGCCCGGTGGCGTCGGTGATGATCCAGTGCCGGGTGCGCAGCTGCACCGTTTCCGGTCCCGAATTGGTGATCACGATCGTGTAGGACCAGAAATATTCGCGCCGCTCGACCGACGAGCGATCCGGCATGAAATTCGGCTCGACGGTGACTTCGATCTGGCGGGTAACGGCGCGGTACATGCGGCTCAATCCGGTGCTCTCGGCTGCCATCATAGCCAAATGATCCGCCGGAACCAATCGCCTGCCGGGGCTGTGCAAAGCCAACCCTGGTCTGGGTGTTCATCGCGGATTCAACATAGTTCCGCTCTAAAGCGCGGCCGCATGTCGCCGCACGCGGTGCTTTGTCGGCCCGGGGCGGCCCGATATGATCGCTACAGCGCGGTGTGCGGAGAATCGCCGCCGGTATGGTGTTTGATGAGCTCGATTGCCGATCCGATAGCCGGCGCGCCCGCGGCTGATGCCAAGAGCGACGCCAAGAGCGACGTCAAGACGGATGCCAAGACCGACGTCAAGGCGAAAGCCCGGGCGGCGGCGCCCGCGATCACGCTGCCGGCGGCCGGCGAGCGCGAGCTCAGGCTCGACCTGTTCCGCGGGCTCGCGCTGTGGCTGATCTTCATCGATCATCTGCCGACCAATCTGCTGACCTGGCTGACGATCCGCAATTACGGCTTCTCCGACGCCACCGAGATATTCATCTTCATCTCCGGCTACACCGCGGCCTTTGTCTACGGCCGGGCGATGCTGGAGGGCGGCTTCGTGATCGCGACAGCGCGCATCCTGCGCCGGGTCTGGCAGATCTATGTCGCGCATGTCTTCCTGTTCACGATCTTCCTCGCCGAGATCTCCTATGTCGCGACCTCGTTCGAGAACCCGCTCTATTCCGAAGAGATGGGGATCATGGACTTCCTCAAGCAGCCCGATGTCACCATCGTGCAGGCGCTGTTGCTGCGCTTCCGTCCCGTCAACATGGACGTGCTGCCGCTCTATATTGTCTTGATGCTGTTCCTGCCGCTGATCCTGTGGCTGATGAAGTGGAAGCCCGACGTCACGCTCGGCCTGTCGGTGGTGCTGTACGCGCTGACGTGGCAGTTCGACCTGTACCTGTCGGCCTATCCGAACGGCTTCTGGGCCTTCAATCCGTTCGCCTGGCAATTGCTGTTCGTGTTCGGCGCCTGGTGCGCGCTCGGCGGTGCGCGGCGGATGTCGCGCATCCTGTCGTCGAACATCACGATGTGGATCTGCATCGTCTATCTGGTCGCCGCGTTCTTCGTGACGCTGACCTGGTACGTGCCGCAGCTCGGCCACATCATGCCGAAGGTGATCGAGCAATGGATGTATCCGATCAACAAGACCGACCTTGACGTGTTGCGGTTCGCGCATTTCCTGGCGCTCGCAGCCCTCACCGTGCGCTTCCTGCCCCGGGATTGGCCGGGCTTGAAATCGCGCTGGCTGCGACCATTGATCCTGTGTGGCCAGCACTCGCTTGAGATATTCTGCCTTGGGGTTTTCCTCGCCTTTGCCGGTCATTTCGTGCTTGCCGAGGTCTCGGGCGGTGCCGCATTGCACGCCCTGATCAGCGTCTGCGGCATCCTGATCATGTGCGGCATGGCGTGGATTATTTCGTGGTACAAACACTCCGCCGACAAAAGCGCCTCGAAAAAAGGCGCCGCCGGCAACGCCGATCTGGCGGGAGGGGGAGCATGAAGTCCGCATGGACGATGCTGGGCCTGACGCTGCTGGTCGCCTGTTTGGCGGCGGCGCCCGCGCGCGCCGGCGACACCGCCGATCCACCGGCGCCACCCTGCGACGTGCCCGCCTATCTGCTGGCGAGCGAGAGCTCGCTGCCCAAGGTCAAGGATGCGTTGAAGGCCAATCAGCCGCTCAACGTGCTCGTGGTCGGCAGCCGCTCCTCGACCATCCAGGGCAACGAGGCGAGTGCCTATCCGGCGAAGCTCCAGGCCGCGCTCAAGGAGGCGTTTCCGGCGGCCACGATCGATTTATCCGTAGAATTACAGGGAAAAAGCACCGCCGAGGAGACCGCGGGAACCCTTGTTAAGCTTGCCGAAGCAAAAAAGCCTACTTTGGTTATCTGGCAGACCGGAACGGTCGATGCTATGCGAGCAGTCGATCCGGACGATTTCCGTACCGCCATCAACGACGGCGTTGTTGCGTTACGGGGYGCYGGGGCCGACGTGGTGCTGGTCAATCTGCAATACAGCCCGCGYACGGAGACGATGATCTCTGCGCCGCCCTATCTCGACAATATCAAGGTGGTGGCGCAGCAGCACGACGTTCCGCTGTTCGACCGGTTYKCGATYATGAAGCAGTGGAGCGACGCCGGATATTTTGACCTGTTCAGCACCTCGCATGGTGTCGACCTGGCCAAGAAGGTTCACGCCTGTCTCGGCCGCGCACTGGCGAAATTCGTGATCGATGCGGCCCATCTGGGTCCGGTGCAGCAGAATTAGAGGAAGCAGAGTTGATGCGTTTTGCCTTCCCTTTTCGCTCTCGCGCAGCGCGACGCCGGTGCGCCGCAGCAGCGCTGGTGGTGTTTGCGCCGTTCGCGGCTGCGCCGTCGCGCGCGCAGACCCAGGGCGACCAGCATGCGGCGCTCTCATCGGGTGCCAGGGTTGAAACCGCACGGTCCGATGCCAGCAAGCCGGCTGCGATGGCAACCGACGTCGCCACTTCGCAACAGCCCGGCATCGCCTCGCAGGCGCTCGACAAGGTGAAGCAGGTCGCGCGCTCGGCGAGCGACATCTTCCATCGCGTCCCCTGTCAGCAGCCCAACGGCGTCGCCAACACCACCGGCTCGCTGCCGCATGTCGCGGCCAAGCTCGCTGCCGGCCGGCCCGTCGTCATCATCGCGTTCGGCTCGTCCTCGACCCAGGGCTATGGGTCGTCGGCGCCGGAATTCACCTATCCGAGCCGGCTCGCCGGCCAGTTGCGCCGGCAATATCCCTCTGCCGACATCACCGTGCTCAACCGCGGCAAGGGCGGCGAGGATGCGCCGGAGATGATGAAGCGGTTGCAGACCGAAGTGATCGACGTGCATCCCGACATGGTGATCTGGCAGGTCGGCACCAATGCGGTGCTGCGCAATCTCGATCCGGCCGAGACCGAGAAGCAGGTCGAGGACGGCGTGGCGCGCATCCAGGCCGACGGCGCCGACGTCGTGCTGGTCGATCCGCAATATTCGCCGCGCGTCACCGAGCGCCCCGAAAGCGCGCGCGGCATGGTGAAGCTGCTCGGCCGCATCGCCGCGCTGCGCCATGTCGGCATCTTCCCGCGCTTCGAGGTGATGCGCGACTGGCACGAGAAGCAGGCGATCCCGATCAACGATTTCGTCATCGCCGACGGCCTGCACATGAACGACTGGGGCTATGCGTGCTTCGCCCAGTTGCTCGGCGACGACATCATCCGCTCGGTCGGCGCGATCAAGATCGGCGTCAACGTGCCGGCGGACGTGCGCACCTACCGGCCGATGTGATCAGCCGCGCTTCGCGCTGGCCCGCTGGCGCGCGGCAGAGAACGTAAGCGCATGAATCACCGGCGGCACCAAGCATTCGGTGTCGTCCCGGCGAAGGCCGGGACCCATAACCACCGAGGGTTATTGTCGCGCGCTCTAGGAATGACGAGTCCCGCCTACAACATCCGCCGCGGAGTATGGGTCCCGGCCTTCGCCGGGACGACGGCGGAGCGTGTGGCGCCACTTGCGCCCTAGGCCCATAGGTCTCTCGCCATTGCCGTCCCAGCTTGACCTCACCGCGGTAATCCGCTCCCTTGGCGCCTCGACCAAGCCTCAAGGGAAACGCTCATGTCTTTCGTGCTGGCCATCGATCAGGGCACCACTTCGTCGCGCGCCATGGTGTTTCGCAGCGACATCTCCATCGCCGCGGTGGCGCAGCAGGAGTTTCCGCAGCATTTCCCGGCCTCCGGCTGGGTCGAGCACGAGCCGGAGGACATCTGGACCTCGACCATCATGGTGTGCCGCGAGGCGCTGGAGAAGGCCGGCCTGARGGCCAAGGACATTGCCGCGATCGGCATCACCAACCAGCGCGAGACCACCGTGGTGTGGGACCGCGCCACCGGCCAGGCCGTGCACCGCGCGATCGTCTGGCAGGACCGCCGCACCGCCGACATCTGCGCCAGGTTGAAGGCCGAAGGCCATGAGCCCGCGATCTCGGCGAAGACCGGCCTGATCATCGATCCGTATTTCTCGGGCACCAAAGTCGCCTGGATCCTCGATCACGTGCCGGGCGCGCGCGAACGCGCCGAGCGCGGCGAGCTGTTGTTCGGCACCGTCGACTGCTATCTGCTGTGGCGGCTCACCGGCGGCCGCGTGCACGCCACCGACGCCACCAACGCCTCGCGCACGCTGCTGTTCAACATCCACACCGGTGCCTGGGACGACGATCTCATCAACCTCTTGCGCGTGCCGCGCTCGATGCTCCCAGAGGTGAAGGATTCCTCCGCCCGGTTCGGCGAGAGCACCGCTGATCTGTTCGGCGGCCCGATTGCGATCTCCGGGATCGCCGGCGACCAGCAGGCCGCGACCATCGGCCAGGCCTGCTTCGAGCCCGGCATGATGAAATCGACCTACGGCACCGGCTGCTTCGCGCTGCTCAACACCGGCATCACGCCGGTGGCCTCGAAGAACAAGCTGCTGACCACGATCGCCTATCAGCTCGGCGGCCAGCGCACCTACGCGCTGGAAGGCTCGATCTTCGTCGCCGGCTCCGCGGTGCAGTGGCTGCGCGACGGGCTCGGCATCATCAAGCACGCCGCCGAGACCGGACCTCTCGCCGACAAGTCCGACAGCATGCAGAGCGTCTATCTCGTGCCGGCCTTCGTCGGCATGGGCGCGCCTTACTGGAATCCGCGTGTGCGCGGCGCGCTGTTCGGGCTGACCCGCAACACCGGCCCGCGCGAATTCGCCCGCGCCGCGCTCGATTCGGTCTGCTTCCAGACGCTCGATTTGCTGGAAGCGATGCGTTCCGACTGGCCGGAGGCGGACGGCGCCGAAACGGTGCTGCGTGTCGATGGCGGCATGGTCGCCTCCGACTGGACCATGCAGCGGCTCGCCGACCTGCTCAACGCGCCGGTCGACCGCCCGATGATCCAGGAGACCACGGCATTGGGCGCCGCCTATCTCGCCGGCCTTGAGGCCGGCGTCTATCCGGAGCCCGCGAAGTTCGCCGACAATTGGCGGCTCGAGCACCGCTTCCGCCCGGCGATGAGCGAAGCGACGCGCGACCGCAAGCTCGCCGGCTGGGCCCGCGCGGTGAAGGGCGTGCTGGCGAGCGACGAAGGGGAGTGAGGGGACGGCCCGTCCAGCAACCTCCGCCGTCGTCCCGGCGCAGGCCGGGACCCATAACCACGAATGCCGATCGTCTTGCGACGCTGGGGCCGCAGCGTGCCCCGACAACAAAACCCTGTGGCAATGGGGGCCCGGCCTGCGCTGGGACGACACAGGGTGTGCGGCAGGCGCTGTTGCGCTACCCCTCCTGCTTCTCCTGCAATTCCAGCATCGCGCGCAGCGTATCGTCGCTGAGCTTGCCGTTCGGTGACGGCGTGCGCCGCTCGACGGTTTCGACCGGGCGCGTATGCTGCGGCACGACCGGCGCGCTGCGCACCGGCGCGCCGTCGCCGATATCCTCAGCCTCGTTGGCGGCGCCTGCGCCATAGGCGTAACCGATGCCGCGCCGCCGGCGCGTGGGCTTCGGCTTCGGGGGCGGCGGCGTATAGATGATCGGCGGCAGCGTGTGATGGCGCGACACGGTGTTTGCTCCGGTGGCCTCTCCACATGGAGCTCCTGATTCGCCGAAATCCCGACTGACAAATCGGTAACTTTGTTACGCAGCGTTGCATTGCATCTGCGGCGAGACACGCGGATATTTCTCGCCGGCAATATGGAAACAGGGATCGCGATGCTGCTGCCCGACGGATATTCCGACATTCCCCACGGCAAGGTCGCCGCCGTCGTCACCTATCTGGAAATGACCGCGCGCCCGCCGTTGCGCGATGAGTCGCCGGGCGCGTGGCGCCTGCGCAAGGTCGAGCCGCCCGCGCTCGACTGGTATCGCGAGCTCTACCGCCGCGTCGGGGAGGAGTGGCTGTGGTTCAGCCGCACCGGGCTCGATGACGCCGATCTTGCGTCAAGAATCCACGGGCCCGGCATCGAGCTTTACGGGCTGGTCGTCGATGGCCATGACGAAGGCCTGCTCGAGCTCGATTTCAGCGTGCCCGGCAATTGCGAGCTGCTTTATTTCGGCGTCACCGCAAAATTGATCGGCACCGGCGCGGCGCGCTTCCTGATGAACCGCGCGCTCGAGATCGCCTGGTCGCGCGACGTCAGCCGCGTCTGGGTGCACACATGCACCTTGGACCATCCTTCCGCGGTCGCGTTCTACCAGCGCTCGGGCTTTCGCGCGTTCCGCCGGCAGATCGAAGTCGCCGACGATCCGAGGCTCAACGGCATGGCGCCGCGCGATGCGGCGAGGCATGTGCCGGTGATTGAATAGGTGCGGCTCCGAACACCGCCGTCGTCCCGGGCAAGCGTAAGCGCGACCCGGGACCCATAACCACTGAAGTGAGTTGGCTTGCAGCGCTGGGGCAGGCAGCATCGGCCGCGACGAAAGCCGGTGGTTATGGGTCCCTGCTTTCGCAGGGACGACACTGGATATGCGACTCAGTGCTGGCAATGCCTCATTGCAATGACTCAGCAGTGTTGCAATGCCGCGCAGCCCATCTAGGATGGTGCAAAGCGCAACCTTTGACCTCGGCCCGGCCGCCACACCTCGAAAGCCCTGCTTTCGCGGCAGCGGTTTGCCGCGGCATGTCCGATGATGAGGTGAAACGATGTTCCTGATCGGCCAGTACGACTCGCCCTTTGTCCGCCGCACCGCGATCGCGCTGCGGCTCTATGGCTTGCGCTTCGAGCACAGGCCATGGTCGACCTTCGGCGATGCGGAGAAGGTTGCGACGTTCAATCCGGTGCAGCGGGTGCCGACGCTGGTGCTCGACGACGGCGAGGCGCTGATCGAGAGCGGGGCGATCCTGGATTATCTCGACGAACTGGTCGGGCCGGACAAGGCGATGATTGCGCGTTCCGGCATCGAGCGGCGCCGGCATCTGCGCATCATGGCACTGGCGACCGGGCTCGCCGACAAGGCGGTCAGCCTGGTCTACGAGCGGGTGCTGCGCAAGGAGCAGCTCAAGCTGTGGGTCGAGCGCTGCGAGGGGCAGATTGCCCGCGTGCTCGCGGCGCTGGAGCAGGAGCGGACGGCGGTCGAGACGCCCTATTGGTTGGGCGATCGCATCGGTCACGCCGACATCGCGGTGGCCTGCGCCTTGCGGTTCACCGGCGAAGCACATCCGCATCTGTTCGACGCGCGCTATCCGGCGCTGCGGGCGCATGCGGCGCGCTGCGAGGCACTGCCGCCGTTCCAGGAGATCGTGCAGCCGCTGGCGCCGCCGAAAGGGTAGGGATCGTGTGCGCTCTCTATCGTCATTCCGGGGCGATGCGCAGCGTCCATTTCACCACAGATGATGCGGCTTGATGGATTCCGGGCTCTCGCTTCGCGAGCCCCGGAATGACGATGGATCTGGCGAGGGCCAGGACGACAGCGCTGAATGCGGTGCGGGCGATGGTCAGTCGCGCTAGTCGCCAACTCTCCATCCCACGCGCCCCCGCAACGCGCGCTACGGACTACCCATTGCCAGCCCGATCTTCTATGGTGGCCGTTCGGTTTGCGTGTTACGCGAACGTGATAAATCCATGATATCAAAGGCTTAAGGCTCGGATCGAGGCCTTTGGAGGGCGGTTTGACGCGGTATATTTCGACCAGGGGCGAGGCCCCGGTGCTTGGCTTCTGCGACGTGATGCTGACCGGGCTTGCCCGCGACGGCGGGCTGTACGTGCCCGAGAGCTGGCCGCAGCTATCGCCGGAGACCATCGCCGGCTTTTTCGGCCGTCCCTATTGGGAGGTCGCGGTCGAGATCATCAGGCCGTTTGCCGCCGGCGAGATTTCCGACGCCGAGCTCGGCCGCATGGCCAACGAGGCCTACGCCACGTTCCGGCATCCCGCGGTGGTGCCGCTCGACCAGGTCGGGCCGAACCAGTTCACGCTCGAGCTGTTCCACGGCCCGACCCTGGCGTTCAAGGACGTCGCGATGCAACTGCTCGCGCGGCTGATGGATCACGTGCTCGCCAAGCGCGCGCAGCGCACCACCATCGTGGTCGCGACGTCAGGCGATACCGGCGGCGCCGCGGTCGAGGCCTTTGCCAATCTCGACAATGTCGATCTCGTGGTGCTGTTCCCGAACGGGCGCATCTCCGAGGTGCAGCGCCGCATGATGACGACGACGGGTGCTGCCAACGTCCACGCGCTCGCCATCGAGGGCACGTTCGACGACTGCCAGGCGCTGGTGAAGGCGATGTTCAACAACCATCGCTTCCGCGACAGCGTCGCGCTGTCCGGCGTCAACTCGATCAACTGGGCCCGGCTGATGGCGCAGGTGGTCTATTATTTCTACGCCGCCGCCCGGCTGGGCGCGCCGGCGCGGAAGGTCGCCTTCGCGGTGCCGACCGGCAATTTCGGCGACATCTTCGCCGGCTATGTCGCGAAGCGGATGGGGCTGCCGATCCGCTGCTTGCGCATCGCCGCCAACGTCAACGACATCCTGCCGCGCACGCTGAAGACCGGCATCTACGAGGTGCGCGAGGTGCACGCCACCGCCTCGCCGTCGATGGACATCCAGGTSTCCTCGAATTTCGAGCGGCTGTTGTTCGAGGCGAGCGGGCGYGATGCCGATCAGGTCCGCCGCCTGATGGCCTCGCTGAATCAGTCMGGCCGCTTCGTGCTGCCGGATGCGACGCTGGCCGCGGTGCGCCGCGATTTCGACGCCGGCCGCGCCGACGAGACCGAGACCGCGGCTGCGATCCGCGCCGCCTGGCGCGAGGCGGGCGATCTGGTCGATCCGCACACCGCGGTGGCGCTCGCGGTCGCCGACCGCGACACCTCGGACTCCAGGATCCCGAACATCGTGCTGTCGACCGCGCATGCGGCGAAATTCCCGGACGCGGTCGAAGCCGCCTGCGGGGTGCGGCCGCAATTGCCGGCCTGGCTCGGCGGCCTGATGAGCAAATCCGAACACATGACGGTCATGAAGAATGATTCAGCGGAGGTCGAGCGCTTCGTGCTGTCGGTCAGCCGGGCCGCCAAGCAGGGAGTGGCCTGATGGCCGTTGAAATCACCAAGCTGCCGAGCGGACTGACCGTCGTCACCGACACCATGCCGCATCTGGAAACCGCGGCGCTCGGGGTCTGGGCCGGGGTCGGCGGGCGCGACGAGAAACCGAACGAGCACGGCATCTCGCATCTCCTGGAGCACATGGCCTTCAAGGGCACCACGCGGCGGTCCTCGCGCGAGATCGTCGAGGAGATCGAGGCGGTCGGCGGCGATCTCAATGCCGGGACCTCGACCGAGACCACCGCCTATTATGCGCGGGTGATGAAGGCCGACGTGCCGCTGGCGCTCGACGTGCTCTCCGACATCCTCGCCAATCCGTCCTTCGTGCCGGACGAGCTGGAGCGCGAGAAGAGCGTCATCGTGCAGGAGATCGGCGCCGCGCAGGACACGCCCGACGACGTCGTGTTCGAGCATCTCAACGAGCTCTGCTATCCGGACCAGCCGATGGGCCGCTCGCTGCTCGGCACCGCCAAGACGCTGAAGACCTTCAACCGCGACATGCTGCGCGGCTACCTCTCGACGCATTACCGCGCGCCCGACATGGTGGTTGCCGCCGCCGGCGCGGTCGATCACAAGCGCGTCGTCGAGGACGTCGCGCAGAAGTTTGCGAGCTTCGACGCCACGCCGGCGCCGAAGCCGGTGCCTGCGATGTTCGGCAAGGGCGGCTCGAAGGTGGTGCATCGCGATCTCGAGCAGGCGCATCTGACGCTGGCGCTCGAAGGCGTGCCGCAGACCGACCTGTCGCTGTTCTCGCTACAGGTCTTCACCAACACGCTCGGCGGCGGGATGTCGTCGCGGCTGTTCCAGGAGGTCCGCGAGAAGCGCGGGCTGTGCTACTCGATCTACACTTTCCATGCGCCCTATAGCGATACCGGCTTTTTCGGCCTCTACACCGGCACCGATCCCGCCGATGCGCCGGAAATGATGGAGGTGATCGTCGACGTCATCAATGACGCCGTCGAAACCTTGACCGAGGCCGAGGTCGCGCGCGCCAAGGCGCAGATGAAGGCCGGGCTGTTGATGGCGCTGGAAAGCTGCTCATCCAGGGCCGAACAGCTGGCACGCCATGTGCTAGCCTATGGCCGGCCGCAGACGGTGGAAGAACTGGTGGCGCGGATCGATGCGGTCAGCGTCGAATCCAGCCGCAACGCCGCCCGCGCGCTGCTGTCGCGCAGCCGGCCCGCCGTCGTCGCCCTTGGCAGCGGCAGGGGTCTGGACACGGCGGTATCTTTTGCGGAAGGATTGACGAAGTCGAAGGCAAGGACGCTGCTGCACTAGAAGTTAGCTCTACCTCGCCCCGCTCTTGCGGGGAGAGGTCGAAGCCGGAGGCTTCGGGTGAGGGGTTTGTCCGCAAATCTAGTCTGCGGAATGACCCCTCACCCCGACCCTCTCCCCGCAAGAGCGGGGCGAGGGAGAAGTCGTGGGGAGTGTTGGGCCATGGCCCTGTTTCGTTTGCCGTCCGGTGGACCGGCTGCACTGATGCCGCGCGGTCACGGGCTGTTGCTGCGGGCGCCGCAAATGTCGGATTTCCCGCAATGGGCGCAACTGCGCGAATTCAGCCGCGCCTATCTCACGCCATGGGAGCCGATCTGGCCCTCCGACGACCTSACCCGCGCMGGCTTCCGCCGCAGRYTGCGCCGCTACACCGARGATATCGCCGCCGACCGCTCCTATCCGTTCATCATCTTCCGCGARTCGGACGGGGTGATGCTCGGCGGCATCACGCTCGCCAATGTCCGCCGYGGCATCGTGCAGGCYGGCACGATCGGCTATTGGGTGGGCCTGCCGCACGCGCATCGCGGCTACATGACGACGGCGCTGCGGGTGCTGCTGCCGTCGCTGTTCGGCGAGCTCAATCTGCATCGCATCGAGGCGGCCTGCATTCCCTCCAATGCGCCGTCGATCCGCGTGCTGGAGAAGTGCGGCTTCAGCCGCGAGGGCCTGGCGCGGCGCTATCTCTGCATCAACGGGATCTGGCAGGACCATTTGCTGTTTGGCCTGCTGCACGAGGATTTCGGCGGCTGATACCTTGCGTCTGTTCGCGGATGGTCGGCGTCCCGGGATGCCTCGGTTCAAGGATGCCTCGGTTCAAGGATGCCTTGGGTTCGCCGCCATTGCCTTGCTATAACGCCCGCGAAACGGAGGCTGGGATTGAAGGTTTTGGGGATATCGCATGGGTGACAGGGTGATCAGGTTCGCGCTCGCAGCGGCGCTGTCGATCGGTCTCGGGGCTACCCTGCTGCCCTCGGGGGCTTCCGCGCAGTCGCTGAGCGACCGCTTCAAGAGCCTGTTCGGTGGCGGGTCGTCGGATTCGGACAAGCCGGCCACTCCGGCCGCGCCGCAGCAGCTCAATGACGCCGACGCCGAACTGTCCTGTCCGCCGGTGCAGATCCGCTCCGGGGCCTCGACCTATTCGGTGGCTGCGACCGGCAAGGAAGCGGTCGGAAACGACGTCAAGTTCCTGGCCTCGATCACCCGCACGGCGCGGCAATGCAACCTGAGCGGCGGCATGATCACCGCCAAGATCGGGATCCAGGGGCGGATCATCGTCGGCCCCCAGGGCGCACCGCCGACCATTCAGGTGCCGCTGCGCGTGGCGGTGGTGCAGGGCGGCGTCGGCGAGAAGACGATCGCGACCAAGGCCTACACCACCACGGTTCAGATGGATGAGAGTGGCAGCGTGCCGTTCAGCCTGGTCGCCGAGGATGTCGTCTATCCGGCGCCGTCGCCGGCCGACAACGACAATTACATCTTCTATATCGGCTTCGATCCGCAGGCCCTGAAGCCGGAGCCCAAGCCGCGCGCCCCGCACAAGAAGAAGTAGCGCGCCGGAGTGCTGTCGATCGCGCTACGCGGCGCGGCCGGATTCGAGCAAATGCTGGCCAACAAAAAGGCCGGCGCGATCATCTCGCGCCGGCCTTTCTGGAATCGGTTGTGATCGCGTCAGTTCAGCTTGGAGCGGACTTCGGCGATGCCCTTGCCGATCAGGTCGTCGGCAACCGAGCCCTTGACCGACTGCGACAGGATGGTCGAGGCGGCGGTCACCGCGGCGTTGGCCGCGGCGGCGCGGACGTCGGCCACGGCCTGAGCCTCGGCCTGGGCGATCTTGCTCTCGGCGGTCTTGGTCCGCCGGGCGACAAAATCTTCCATCTTGGTCTTGGCCTCGGCCGCGATCCGCTCGGCTTCGGCCTTGGCGCTGGTGATGATGTCCTGGGCCTCGCGCTCCGCGCTGGCGCGGCGTGCCTTGTACTCGCCGAGCAGCTTGTTGGCCTCGTCCTTCAGACGGCGGGCGTCATCGAGCTCGGCCTTGATGCGCTCGGCACGATGATCGAGCGCCGTCAGCAGGGTGCGATGGACGCCGAGATAGCCGAACACGACCAGCAGAACGACGAAGGCRATCGCAACCCAGGTTTCCGGTTCGTAAAACATCGTCTATCCCTTCAGCGACGCGTCGACGGCGCTGTTGACCGCATTCGCGTCCGGCGTGACGCCGGCGAGTTGCTGGACGATGGCGCCGGCCGCATCCGCCGCGATGCCGCGGACGTTGCTCATGGCRTTGGTCCGGGTCGTTGCGATCTGCTTCTCGGCGTCGGCGAGCTTCACCGCCAGTTTCTCTTCCAGCGYCTTGCGCTCGGCTTCCGAGGCCGCGTTCAGCTTCTCGCGGGTCTCGTTGCCGATCGCCTGCGCGTTGGCGCGTGCGTTGGCGAGTTCGGTTTCATAGGCCTTSAGCGCCGCGTCGGACTCGTCCTTCAGCTTCTGCGCCTCGGCCAGATCGCCCTCGATCTTGTTCTGACGTGCGTCGATCGTCCCGCCGACGCGCGGCAGTGCGATACGCGACACGATCAGGTAGAGCGCGACAAATGCRATCGCCAGCGACACCAGCTGCGAGGCGWARTTGGARGAATCGAACGGCGGAAAGGCTCCGCCGTGATGTCCRCCWTCGGCCTCGGTGTGGGCGCCGGCCTGCTGGCCTTTTGCCTCGCCATGACTCTCAGCCATGGTGTTCTCCTGTTGCTGTCATGCGCGCCGCCCYTGGACGARCCCYGGGCGGCGCGAAGGAAGTGCCGCTCAGAGCGGAACGAACAGCAGGAGCAGCGCGATCAGCAGCGAGAAGATGCCGAGCGCTTCGGTCACGGCGAAGCCGAAGATCAGGTTGCCGAACTGGCCCTGAGCGGCCGAGGGGTTACGCACCGCAGCGGCGAGGTAGTTGCCGAAGATGATGCCCACGCCGACGCCCGCRCCGCCCATGCCGATGCACGCGATGCCCGCGCCGATAAGTTTTGCTGCTGCCGGTTCCATTTGTAGCTCCTTGAGAAAGATAGACAGATTGGTGGGTGGAGATTCCCCGGACCGCTTAGTGTCCCGGATGAATGGCGTCGTTGAGGTAGATGCAGGTCAGGATCGCGAACACGTAGGCTTGCAGGAACGCGACCAGCAGCTCGAGCGCGTACAGCGCAACGGTGAGCGCGAGCGGCAGCACGCCGCCGAACCAGCCGAGCGCGCCGAGCGAGAAGCCGAGCATGGCGACGAAGCCCGCGAACACCTTCAGCGCGATGTGGCCGGCCAGCATGTTGGCGAACAGACGAACGCTGTGCGAGACCGGCCGCAGGAAGAACGACAGGATCTCGATGAACATGACCAGCGGCAGGATGTAGATCGGAACGCCGTGGGGGACGAAGATGCTGAAGAATTTCAGGCCGTTCTTGTAGACGCCGTAGATCAGGACGGTGAAGAACACCAGCAGCGCGAGAGCTGCGGTCACGATCAGGTGGCTTGCGATCGTGAAGGTGTAGGGGATGACGCCGACCAGGTTCGAGACGCAGAGGAACATGAACAGCGAGAAGATCAGCGGGAAGAACTTCATGCCTTCCGAGCCGGCCGTGCTGCGAATCGTGGTGGCGACGAACTCGTAGGAGATTTCGGCAACCGACTGCAACCGTCCCGGAACCAGCTCGCGGCCGCTCGCCAGCATCAGCAGCGCGATCAGCAGCACCGCGATGAACATGTAGAGCGACGAATTGGTGAAGGCGATCGTGTGATTGCCGATGTGGCCGAGCGTGAAGAGGGGCTCGATATTGAACTGGTGGATCGGGTCGATTTTCATCCGCGCGGCTCTTGGTCCACCGGCCATCGTGCCGGTAATCGAATTTCAAATGTCGTGACTTCCCGCCAGCGCTCAGCGCTTGCCCGAGGCCACGCCCGCGGACCTCACCACGTTGACCACGCCGGCGACGAAGCCGAGCAGCGTTAACACGATGAAGCCGAATGGCGACGTCGACAGCAAACGGTCGAACCCCCAGCCAATCGCCGCTCCGACGGCAACGCCCGCGATCAGCTCCGAGGAAAGACGAAAACCGAGCGCCATCGCCGAAGCTCTGGCGGCACTGTCCCCGCTTTCWKTACCGGATTGATCAGTCTTGYTCCTGCGGCTGTCGCGAATTTCTGACAACCGATGATCGAGACTTCCGAGCCTTGCGGAAAGCGCAGCTTCGTCAGGAGGCGATTGATCGCGACTTCCACTTGCGCCGTCGTTGGTGTTTTCAGCCATGCTGCAAACACTAACCGATGCCGCGGTTGATGGAAATTGCGCCCGTCCCCGTCAAAAGCCGCGCGGACCATACTTACCGCGTCTAATCAAGTCAAGATTGCGTCGTAACCAGTTATTGCTTTGATTCTGCTGGATTTATTTGGAGATATTCAAGGGCAGAGTGACGCAGCGATCGCAGTGCAGCAGCTTGCGTGACATTGAGCGATGTTGCGTGGCTTTTGCCGCTCTGCTGGGATCAGTCAAAATCGCTATCGTCTCGTGCAATCAAGGTTCCGCATGCCGCGCCAGATCGACTACTATTTCTCCTTGCAATCACCTTGGGCCTATATCGGCCACAAGCCCTTCGTTCGACTCGTAAGCACTTACGATCTCAAGGTAAATTACCGTCCCGTGCTGCTGGTCGATTTGTTCGCGGAGACCGGCGGATTGCCGCTCGCCAAGCGTCATCCGATGCGGCAGCGCTACCGGATGATCGAGTTGCAGCGCTGGCGCGACAAGCGCGGGCTGAATTTCCATCTGCAACCGGCGCATTGGCCGTTCAACGGACGGCTTGCCGATGGCGTCGTGATCGCGGCGCTCGAGGCGGGCCTCGATCCCGAGCCATTCTTGCAACGCGCCTTTCCGTCCGTCTGGGAGCAACAGCTCAACCTTGCCGATCCTGCGACGCTGGTAAGTCTCGCCGATGCAGCCGGCATGCCCGGGCAGCAGCTGGTCGAGCGCTCAGGCGCCGAGGCGATCAGCGCGGCCTATGAGCAGAACCGCCAGGATGCATTGTCCGCCGACGTATTCGGCTCGCCGGGCTACGTGCTCGATGGCGAGGTATTCTGGGGACAGGACCGGATCGAATTGCTCGAGGACGCGTTGAAGTCGGGCCGCAAGCCCTATAGCTCTGAGGTCTAGGGGCAGGAAATCAGGTTGAGGCGGAGCAAGCCATGCCCATCGCGATGTCGCCGTCGAAACTGTCGATCGCAATTGCCGCCGTCCTGATCTCATGCGGCGCGGCGACGGCGCAAACCACGCCGGACACCGAGAACGGCCGTTACGCCTTGTCTCCGGCCGGCGACGGCTTCCTGCGGCTCGACACGCGCACCGGTGCGGTGTCGACCTGCACCAATTCCAGCTCCGGCTGGGCCTGCTACCTGGTGCCCGACGAGCGTGCGGCGCTGGATGCGGAGATCGGGCGGCTGCAAGTCGACAATGACAAACTCAGGGGTGAGCTTGCGGCGCGCGCACCGTCGGCCAAGACCGACGAAGCGTTGCCGAAATCGGACCAGCTGAAGCAGCCGAAGACCGCCGAGGGCGAGCGCAAGATCGAGATTCCGCTGCCGAGCGACCGCGACATGGATCGCATGATGTCGTTCGTGGAGCGGGCCTGGCGGCGGCTGATCGAGATGGCGAACCGCGTCCAGCGTGACAGCAATGGCGGCAAGATCTGATCTGACGATTGCCACACATACAGTGTCGTCCCGGCGAAGGCCGCGACCCATACGCCGTGATTTCTCGATTTCGACGGCTAGGAGTTGGCGCCTCGCCTGACCAATGAATATCGGTGGTTATGGGTCCCGGGCCTTCGCCGGGACGACGGTCAAGAGGATACATGAGTTCATCGAAGCAATTCTCGCGCTCGGCGCCATCATCCGTCCCGGCGACCAGCATCACGTCGTCGCGATTGCTGGTCGAGACAGCGGGCGCGGGCTTCATCGACATCACGGGCGAGATCGCAGGATTCCTGCGCGAGGTGCGTGCCGGCGAGGGCGTGGTGACGCTGTTCATCCGTCATACCTCGGCGTCGCTGACGATCCAGGAGAATGCCGATCCGACGGTGCTGGTCGACCTGATGACGGCGCTCGACCGCGCCGCGCCCGAGGACGGTGGCTGGCGTCACGACACCGAAGGTCCTGACGACATGCCGGCGCATATCAAGACCATGCTGACGGCGACCGCGTTGCAGGTCCCGGTGCTCGATGGCGCAATGGCGCTGGGCACCTGGCAGGGCATCTATCTGATCGAGCATCGCGCCCGCCCGCACCGGCGCGAGATCGTGCTGCAATTCATCGGCGCSACGCGCTGACGCTTTCGTGTCGCCGCTTGAAACGACATCGGCCGCGGATCGCTCCGCGGCCGATGCTCTTTGAGTATGAAAATCGACTGATCAGACCTTGCGATCAGGTCTTGGAGATGTCGACGTCCTTGGTCTCCGGGATGAACAGGGCGCCGACCACGACGGTGATTGCCGCGAAGATGACCGGATACCAGAGACCGGAGTAGATATCGCCAGTCGAGGCGGTGATCGCGAACGCGGTCGCCGGGAGCAGGCCGCCGAACCAGCCGTTGCCGATGTGATAGGGCAGCGACATCGAGGTGTAGCGGATGCGGGTCGGGAACAGTTCGACCAGCATGGCGGCGATCGGGCCGTAGACCATGGTGACGTAGAGCACCAGGATGAACAGCAGTCCGATGACCGAAGCCACCTGCGGACGGAAGACGTCGAACGGGTGCGACATCTTCACGACGCCGGCGTCACCCGCCTTCGGATAGCCCGCCGCCTGCACCGCCGCCGTGATCGCGGGGTTCGACGTCTTGGCGTCCGTGTACGGCACGTCCTTGTCGTTGACCACGACCTTCACCGGCGAGCCGGCCGGGCCAGGCACGGTCGAGTACTTCACCGACGACTGAGCGAGGAAGGCGCGGGCGGTGTCGCAGGGCGCCGAGAAGACGCGGGTGCCGACCGGGTTGAAGAGGTCGCCGCAGCCTGCGGGATCCGCAATCACCTGCACCTTGACCGTCTCATAGGCCTTTTCCAGCGCCGGGTTGGCGTTGGTCGTGATCATCTTGAAGATCGGGAACAGGGTCAGTGCGCCGATCAGACAGCCCGCCAGGATGATCGGCTTGCGGCCGATTCGATCCGACAGCGCGCCCCATACCAGGAAGAAGCCTGTGCCAAGCAGCAGCGCCCAGGCGATCAAGAGGTTGGCGGTGTAGCCGTCGACCTTCAGGATCGATTGCAGGAAGAACAGCGCGTAGAACTGGCCCGTGTACCAGATCACCGCCTGGCCCATGGTGAGGCCGAACAGTGCGAGGATCACGATCTTGGCGTTGGCCCAGTTGCCGAAGGCCTCGGTCAGCGGCGCCTTGGAGGTCTTGCCCTCCTCCTTCATGCGCTGGAACACCGGCGATTCGTTCAACCGCATGCGGATCCAGACCGAGATGCCGAGCAGCAGCACCGACACCAGGAACGGAATGCGCCAGCCCCACTCGGCGAAATCCTTCTCGCCGGTGAAGGTGCGGGTGAACAGGATCACCAGCAGCGACAGGAACAGTCCGAGCGTCGCCGTGGTCTGGATGAACGACGTGTAGTAGCCGCGCTTGCCGAGCGGCGCATGTTCGGCGACGTAGGTCGCGGCACCACCATATTCGCCACCGAGCGCGAGGCCCTGCAGCAGGCGCAGCGAGATCAGGATGATCGGCGCGGCGATGCCAATGGTCTTGGCGTTGGGCAGGAGGCCGACGATGAAGGTCGACAGGCCCATGATCAGGATGGTGACGAGGAAGGTGTATTTGCGGCCGACGATGTCGCCGACCCGGCCGAACACGATGGCGCCGAACGGACGCACCAGGAAGCCTGCCGCGAACGCCAGCAGCGCGAAGATATCGCGCGTTGCCGGCGGATAGTCGGAGAAGAACTGCGCGCCGATGATGCCGGCCAGCGAACCGTAGAGATAGAAGTCGTACCACTCGAACACGGTACCGAGCGACGACGCGAGGATGACGAAACGCTCATCCTTCGTCATGCCGGCGGGCCGCGCCGAGGTTGCAGTCATTGTGGACATCTGGATAGCTCCCCCCGAAATTATTGCTGATGCTCGCCCCCGGCTGGCGGGTTAGGCTCGAATTAGCCTTCGGCTTGCGTTGGAGGGTAACATCGCAGTGAAACCCGCCCCAATAAGACTTTTGGCTTTTGCACGCTTGAACTTATCTTGGGAGGCGAGACCAGGACGAAGCGCCCCCGCGTGCGTCTATTGCGGCGCACAAGCTAAGCGGGTTAACTGCTTTGGCATCTGGTATTACCGGGCCCTTGCGTGGTACTGCCGCGCGGGCGACAACCGAACGGCGCGGGTTTGCCAAAGCCTGCAAGTGGGACTGAGATGAACGCTGCTGCCAATACTCATCTTGTCATCGCCGACGACCATCCGCTTTTTCGCGATGCGTTGCGCCAGGCGGTGTCCAGTGTCGTGAGCTCGGCCACGATCAGCGAGGCCGGATCGTTCGAGGACCTGACCGCGCTGCTGGAACGGGACTCCGAGGTCGACCTGATCATGCTCGACCTGTCGATGCCGGGGATCAGCGGCTTTTCCGGGCTGATCTATCTGCGGGCGCAATATCCGGCGATCCCGGTGGTCATCGTCTCCGCCAGCGACGACGCCGGAACCATCCGCCGCTCGCTCGACTTCGGCGCCTCGGGGTTCATCCCCAAGCGCTTCGGCGTCGAGACGCTGCGGGATGCCATCATGAAGGTGATGGAGGGCGACGTCTGGGTTCCGCCGGATACCGATCTGTCGGCTGCCGGCGATCCCGACATGACCCGGCTGCGTGACCGTCTGGTGACGCTCACCCCGCAACAGGTGCGGGTGCTGATGATGCTGTCCGAGGGGCTGCTCAACAAGCAGATCGCCTATGAGCTCGGCGTCTCCGAAGCGACCATCAAGGCCCATGTCTCGGCCATCCTCCAGAAGCTCGGCGTCGAAAGCCGGACCCAGGCCGTGATCGCCGCCGCCAAGATCGCCGGCGGCCAGTGGCGCCAGGGCACGCCGTCGAGCTGACGGGGAATTCGTAGGACTGTAGGATGGGTGGAGCGAAGCGATACCCATCATCCCACCCACCGAGCATGCCTGCATGACCGGCTACCGCCGCAATTTCATTGCCGGAGGCTGTTTTTTCTTTACCGTCAACTTGGCAGATCGTCGGCAGCGGCTCCTGACCGAAAATATTGATGCATTACGGGCGGCCTTCCGCGAGACCCGGCAGCACCATCCGTTCTCGAACGATGCAATCGTGGTGTTGCCGGAACATCTCCATACTGTCTGGACGATGCCGGAGGGGGATGCTGACTTCGCCATGCGGTGGAGGCTGATCAAGACCTGGTTCTCTCGGCAGCTTGCCGGCGGCGAACCTGTTTCAAGCAGTCGCGCAGGTAAAGGCGAGCGCGGCGTGTGGCAGCGGCGCTACTGGGAGCATACGATCCGTGATGAGGACGATTTTTCGCGCCACATCGACTACGTCCACATCAATCCGGTCAAGCATGGTCTGGTAACACGTGTCGGAGACTGGCCGCACTCGTCGTTTCATCGGTTTGTGCGGGACGGTGTCTATCCCCCGGATTGGGCAGGCGACGTGGCCGGCCTTGAGGGGAAATACGGCGAAAGAAGCTGATGGGTATCGCTACGCTCCACCCATCCTACGATCTGCTCCGGAAACCCTGCGTTCGCTCGGCCAGTGGCGCCAAGGCACGCGGTCGAGTTGATCGCTACAGGGCTGGTGTGATCCGGTAGGCGCAGCGTCGTGCGCCGGCCAGGATGTGATCGACGCGTTCGATCGTGACATCGGGCCCCAGCACCGCGCGGAACACCGCAAGCTCCGAGCGGCAAAGACCCTGGCAGGCCGCCGCCGCGGCGCAGATTGGGCAGTGGTTCTCGACCAGAAGAAAGCCGTCCGCGTCCTTGAGCACACTCGCCATATAGCCTTCCCGGCTGCGCAGCCGCGCCAGCGATGCCAATCGCCGACGTAGCGAGCCCTCCGTTCCAACCGCCTTGCGGTAGTCGGCGATGCTGGCGCGTTCCCGATGCTCGATCAGCGTCTCCATGCCGCGCTCGCCGAACACCGCCTGCATCGAGCGCAGCAGATCGAGCGTGAGATCGGAATGGCGGTCGGGGAAGCGCTCGTGACCGCGCGGCGTCAGCCGCCAGTATTTCCGCGGCCGGCCGCGGCCTTCCCGCTGGTGGTCGCTTGCGACGAGGCCGGCCGCCTCGAGCTTGACGAGGTGCTGACGCGCGCCGGCCGGCGTCATCTCGAGGCGCGCGCCGATCTCCGCGGCGGTCTGCGGGCCGCGGGTCTTCAATTGGAACAGGATGCGATCCTGGCTACGGGTGTCGTCTTGACTCACGGGAATATTTTAGAAACAAGATGCTATCTAAAATAGCACGATTGCTGTCGCAGGCAACTGCCGGAGCGTCGGTCCGGAAGGAGGCTTCCGACATGAAGCAGGACGTGGTTCAGGAGGGGTGGCGATCGCTCCTCAAGCGCGAATGGATTCCGACACTCGCCATCCTGCTCGGTGGCGTCCTGCTGCAATCCATGAACGTGCTGATGCTAACGACGGTGTTGCCGTCGATCGTCGGCGAGCTCGGCGGCGTCACGATGTTGAGCTGGCCGACCACCGCCTATCTGGCTTCTTCCATCGTCGCGGCAAGCTGCGTCGGCGTGCTGTCGACCACCTTCGGTGCACGGCGGGTCTATTGTGCCGGGGTCGTGATCTTCGGCCTCGGTGCCGTGCTGTGTTCGCTCGCCCCGGCGATGGGATGGATCGTGGCCGGCCGGCTGATCCAGGGATTTGGCGGCGGTCTGGAGGCCGCGGTGGCCTATGTGCTGGTGCGCGCGACGTTTCCCGAGAGCATGTGGTCGCGAACCATCGCCCTGATGTCGATGAGCTGGAGCATGTCGGTGCTGATCGGGCCGCTGGTCGGCGGACTGTTCGCGCATTTCGCCAGCTGGCGCGGCGCCTTTGTCGCGAGTGCCGCGACCGCCGTCGTGCTCGCGGTCGCAGCCTTCTTCGTCCTGTCGCCCGCGACCGCCTCGCGGCCGACGTCGGCGGCGCGCGTGCCGCTCGGCCGCGTCGCGCTGATCTGCCTTGCGATTGCCGCGACGTCAGTCACGTCTGCCGTGGGGTCGTCATGGCTGAAGCTCGGGCTGATCGTGACTGCGATCCTGGCGTTTGTCGCGATGCTGCGGCTGGACCGTACGGCGCCGACGCGGCTGCTGCCGAGCGATGCGTTCTCGTGGCGCAGCGGAACCGGCGTCGGCCTCTGGGTCGCGCTGCTGCTCTGCATCACCTTCAGCCCGCTCCAGATCTACGTGCCGATGTTCCTCCAGCAATTGCACGGCTTCGACCCGCTCTCGGCCGGATTCGCCGTCGCCTGTGCGTCGATGGGGTGGAGCGTGGCCTCGATCCTGACGGCCGGCCTCTCGGGCCGCTCGGCCGACCGTTTGATGCTGATCGGCCCGGTCATGATGGGGGCAAGCCTGATGGCGATCGCGCTGCTTGGCCCGAATGCGACGGCGTCCGTCGTGCTGCTGATTCCGGCCATCGCGCTGCTGGGCGCCGGCATCGGGCAATGCTGGCCGCTGGTCGCGCATCGCATCATGGACAGCGCCAGGGCGGGCGACGAGGTGGTCGCGGCATCGTCGGTGCCGACCATTCAGCAGATGGGATTTGCATTTGGTGCCGCGATCGCCGGCCTGGTCGCCAATGCCAGCGGATTGGCGGCGGCGGTCGCTGACGCGACGATGCAGCGCGCGGCGTTCTGGGTGCCGGCAAGCTTTGTCGCATGGGCCATGCTTGCGTTTGTCGCGGGGCTGCGCTTGCGCGCCCTGCGCCGGCGCGTGTGAACGCTTCGGACCGCGCGGAGGTTACTCCGCCGCCACCATCTGCTGCGTCCGCCATTGTCCGAGCAGGGCACGCAGCGAGGCGGGTTTGACCGGCTTGTTCAGCACTGCGATGTTCTCCTCGCGCGCGGCGGCGCGCACCGCGGGGCTGCGGTCGGCGGTGATCAGGATCGCCGGGATGTTGTCGCCGAAGCGGCGGCGGATTTCGCGGATCGCGGCGACGCCGTTGCCGCGGTCGAGGTGATAGTCGACCAGCACGCCGGTGACGCGGCCGCCGGCGGCCTCGATCGCGCTGATCGCGCCGTCGGCGTCGAGCACCGCGATCACCTCGGCGTCCCACGCCGTCAATAGCGTCTTCATGCCGTCGAGAATCGCAGGATCGTTCTCGATGCAGACGATCAATGAGCCGCTCATCGGCGTCTTCGACAGCGGCGTGGTGCTGGTGACGGCGGCGGTGTGGTTGACCGCGGCCGCGACCGGCACGGTGACCGAGAACGCCGAGCCGCCGCTGAGATTGGCCGAGATCGCGATGCGATGGTTGAGCACCCGCGCCAGCCGTTCGACGATCGACAGCCCGAGGCCGAGACCGCGGGCGATGCGGGCGCCCTGTTCGAGGCGGTGGAATTCCTTGAAGATCTCGCCGCGCTTCTGCACCGGGATGCCGACCCCGGTGTCGAAGATGCTGATCTGGAGCGCGTCGCCGCGGCGGCGGCAGCCGATCAGCACGCGGCCGCGCGGGGTGTATTTGATCGCGTTGGAGATGAAGTTCTGCAGCAGCCGGCGCAGCAGCGAGCGGTCGGATTCGACCGGCAGCGAGCAGGCCACGAAGCGCAGATCGAGGCCCTTGTCGCGGGCGATCGGCATGAACTCGATCTCCAGCGAGCGCATCAGATCCGCCATCCGGAAGCTCGTGATCGCCGGGGTCATGGCGCCGGCATCGAGCCTGGAGATGTCGAGCAGCGCGCCCAGGATGTCCTCGATCGCCTCGAGCGAGTCGTCGATGTTCTCGACCAGGCGGGAATCCTCACCGCCGTTCTGGCGCTCGACCAGGCTCGTGACATAGAGCCGCGCCGCGTTGAGCGGTTGCAGGATGTCGTGGCTGGCGGCCGCCAGGAAGCGGGTCTTGGAGGCGTTGGCGTCTTCCGCGATCCCCTTGGCGAGCGCGAGCTCCGAGTTCAGCCGCGTCAGCTCCTCGGTGCGGTCGCGCACCCGCTTCTCCAGGGTCGCATTGGCGCGCTCCAGCGCCTCGGCGGCCTCGAAGCTCGGGGTGACGTCGGAGAAGGTGATGACGAGCCCGCCGCCCGGCATCCGGTTGGCGCGCACTTCGATCACCAGATGACGGTCGGTGAAGCGCTCCAGATAGGGCTCGCCCTCGGTGGTGTAGGCGCGCAGCCGCAGCGCGAGCAGGCTGTCGCCGTCGCCCGTCGCCGGCGGGCTGATCGCGCCCATGAATTCGAGGATCTCGGCCAAGGGGATGCCGAGCTGCACCAGATGCTGCGGCAGCCCGAGCAGTTCGGAGAACTGCCGGTTGGAGCAGATCAGCTGCAAATCGGGGTCGAACACCGCGATGCCCTGGCGCACATGGTTGAGCGCGGTTTGCAGGATCTCGCGGTTGAAATGCAGCGCGGCGTGGGAATCGTCGAGCAGCTTCAGCGCCGCCTTGGCCGACACCGTGCGCCGCTGCAACAGCAGCGACATCACGAGCCGTGACGACGCCGCGCCGATCGAGGAGGCGATCAGCCGCTCGGCGTGTTGCAGCAGCTCGAAATCGGCCGGCGCCGCGGTTTGCAGCACGATGTTGCGGTCGGCGGCGAATGCGGCGAAGGCCTCGCGGGTGCGGTCGGGGCCGAGATATTGCGTCACCGTGCTCTGGATGTCCTGCACCGTCACCGTGGTGCGCCAGCGCCGGAAGCTCGGCGCGATCGGTGCCGCGCTGGGCACGAACACGTCGGCCTGCAACAGCTCGATCGCGGACGGCGCGCGCGCCAGCGAGAACAGCACATAGGTGAGGATGTTGAGCCCGAGGCTCCACAGCACGCCGTGCAGCAATGGCGGCAGGTCGGCATCGAACAGCGCCTGCGGCCGCAACGCCTCGATCCCGAATGGTCCATGTTGCAGCAGCATCAACCCGGCAGTCGAGTTCTCCAGGAAGCTCGGCACGAACAGCGTGTAGAGCCACATCGCGAAGCCGACCAGCATCCCCGCCATGGCGCCGCGCGCGGTGGCGCGGCGCCAGAACAGGCCGCCGAAGAATGCCGGCGCGAGCTGCGCGATCGCGGCAAAGGACAGCAGGCCGATCGCGACCAGCTGGGTGTTGCCGAGTGCGCGATAGTAGAAATACGCCAGCACCATGATGGCGAAGATCGAGAAGCGGCGCGCCTTCAGCAGGAAATCGCCGAAATCCTTCTGGCCGATCCGGGCGTCATCGCTGCGCGGCAAGACCAGCGGCAGCACGATGTCGTTGGAGACCATGATCGAGAGCGCGACGCATTCGACGATCACCATCGCGGTCGCGGCCGACAGCCCGCCGACGAACACCGCGAGGCTGAGCAATTGCGAATTGCCCTCGATCGGCAGCGCCAGCACGAACATGTCGGCGTCGACCGCGCCGAACGGGAAGATCACCAGGCCGGCGATCGCGATCGGAATCACGAAGACGTTGATCACGACGAGGTAGAGCGGGAACAGCCAGCGCGCCCGGCTGACCTCGGCGGCGTTCGAATTCTCCACCACGCTGACATGGAACTGGCGCGGCAGCAGCATGATCGCGCAGAACGACAGCAGCGTCATGATCAGGAAGTTGCCGACCGACGGCACGTATTCGATCGCGCGCACCGCCTCCGGTGTCTTCAGCGCGCGCTCGTAGAGCTCGACCGGGGAGAACATCCAGAAGGTGACGAAGGCGCCGGCGGCGATGAAGGCGACCAGCTTGACGATGGATTCGGCGGCGATCGCCAGGATCAGGCCGTGCTGGTGCTCGGTCGCGTCGCTGTGGCGGGTGCCGAACAGCACCGCGAACACCGCCATCGCCAGCGTCACCATCAGCGCGATGTCGCCGAGGATCGGAATTTTCGAGAACGCTTGGTCCTCGCTCAGGATGGTCTCCAGCGAGGAGGCCATCGCCTTCAGTTGCAGCGCGATATAGGGCACCGAGCCGATGATTGCGATCAGCGCCACGGTGGCGGCCACCTTCTGGCTCTTGCCGTAGCGCGCGGCGATGAAGTCGGCGATCGAGGTGATGTTCTGCGACTTGGCGAGCRCGATCACCCGGCGCAGCAGCGGSGTGCACAGCCCGATCATCACGATCGGGCCGACATAGATCGCCAGGAAGTCGACGCTGGTGCGGGTGGCGAAGCCGACCGAGCCGAAGAAGGTCCAGGACGTGCAGTAGATCGCGAGCGACAGCGGATAGATCCASGCGCTGGCRCGGCCGCGCGCGCCSGGCGACATCCGGTCGCCGCGGCTGGCAATGAAGAACAACAATCCGATGTAGGCGAACGCCGAGGCGATCACGCCCCAATCGTGCAGCATCGCTGCTCATCTCCCGTCCCGGCCGCTGGGTGGGCCGGGTCTCGGGATTATAACGCAAAGGGCCGGCCGCGCGATGCGCGGCCGGCCCGAATTCGGGGTCGGAAACCGATAGGGTTACTCGGCAGCCAGCGACTTCTGGCGCAGCGGCAGGCCGAGCCGGTCCCAGACCTGGAGCAGGGCTTCGGCCAGCGCGTCGACCAGCCCGTCGTCGTGGTAGGGCGAGGGCGTGATGCGCAGCCGCTCGGTGCCCTTGGCCACCGTCGGATAGTTGATCGGCTGGATGTAGATGCCGTGGTCCTCGAGCAGCATGTCCGAGGCGCGCTTGCACTTCTCGGGGTCGCCGACGAACAGCGGTACGATATGGGTGTCGCTCGACATCACAGGCAGGCCGGCGGCGGTCAGGATCGCCTTGGTGCGGGCGGCGCGGTCCTGGTGGCGCTCGCGCTCCCAGTTCGAGGTCTTCAGATGGCGGATCGCGGCGGTCGCAGCCGAGCAGATCGCCGGCGGCAGCGCGGTGGTGAAGATGAAGCCCGGCGCGTAGGAGCGCACCGCGTCGATGATCTCGGCGCGGCCGGCGATGTAGCCGCCGAGGCAGCCGAACGCCTTCGCCAGCGTGCCCTCGAGCACGTCGATACGGTGCATCACGCCGTCGCGCTCGGCAATGCCGCCGCCGCGCGGGCCGTACATGCCGACCGCGTGCACCTCGTCGACATAGGTCATGGCGCCGTATTTTTCCGCGAGATCGCAGATCTTGCCGAGCGGCGCGACGTCGCCGTCCATCGAATACAGGCTCTCGCAGACGATCAGCTTCGGCCGGTCGGGGCCGGCGGCGATCAAGAGCTGTTCGAGATGCGCGACGTCGTTGTGGCGGAAGATCTGGCGCTCGCAGCCGGCCTGGCGCACGCCCTCGATCATCGAATTGTGGTTCAGCGCATCCGACAGGATCAGGCAGTTCGGGATCAGCTTGGCCAGCGTCGAGATGCCGGTCTGGTTCGAGACATAGCCCGAGGTGAACAGCAGCGAGGCTTCCTTGCCGTGCAGGTCGGCGAGCTCGGCCTCGAGCGCTACCAGCGGATGATGGGTGCCGGCGATGTTGCGGGTGCCGCCGGCGCCGGTGCCGACCCGGGTCGCGGTCTCGACCATGGCCCCGACCACCTTGGGGTGCTGGCCCATGCCGAGATAATCGTTGGAGCACCAGATCACGACGTTGCGGCTGCCCTTCGGCGAATGCCAGGTCGCGTGCGGGAAACGTCCCGCGATCCGCTCGAGGTCGGCGAACACCCGGTAGCGCCGCTCGTCATGCAGGCGGTTGAGGGCGGTGTTGAAAAACTGGCTGTAATCCATCGGCAAACCCAGAAAGCGGAACCTGACCGGAATAGCTGCTTCTTCTTAGAGCTTTTCCAGCTCTAATGTCCATGCATTGACTCACAGCTCGGCATGCGTCGCAGCTGGGCAAATTGCCCTAGCGCGAGGTTTTGGGTTTGATTTTGCTCAAATCGCCGGACGGGGCGCCGCCCGGCCGGGCTCAGGTGGTGCGGAAGCGCAGCATGCCGTCGTCATGCATCCGGGCCGTCAGGCGGCCCTCGACCAGCATGTAATTGACATGGGCGACCAGTTCGCCGGCGGCGAAGCCCATCTGGTGCTCGTCCAGCACGTGCTTGTGGAACACCACGGGCACCAGCTCCTTGGAGGTCTGCGGCACCTCGCGGCAGGCCTCGGCGATCAGCCGGCAGCGCTCCTCATGGTGGTCGGCGAGCTGCTTGATCCGGGTCTTCAGCCCGTAGAACGGCACGCCGTGGCCGGGCAGCACCATCACGTCATAGGGCAGAGTGGTGGTCAGGCTCGCCAGCGAGGCGAGGTACTCGCCGAGCGAGTTCTGCTCGGGCTCGACCGCCCAGACGCTGACATTGGGCGAGATCTTGCTCAGCACCTGGTCGGCGGACAGGAACAGCTTGTCGGCGGCGCAATACAGCATCACCTGGTCGAGCGCGTGACCGCCGCCGGTGATCACCTTGAAGCGCCGCGTGCCGATCACGACCTCGTCGCCATGGGTGAGGCGGTGATAGGACGGCGGCAGCACCGACACCCGCTTCAGGTAGTCCTGGCCGCGGCCGAGCAGCTTCTCGGTCAGGTCCTCGTCCATGCCGTGGCGGCGGAAGAACAGCCGCTGCGCGTTGCGCCGTTCCTCGGTGCCGCGGTTCTGGTGATAGACCGATTGCAGGTATTCGACCTGCGACATGAACAGCGGGCAGTCGAAGCGCTCGGTGACCCAGCCGGCGAGACCGACATGGTCGGGGTGCGAATGGGTCACGATCAGCCTGGTGACCTTGACGTGCTTCAGCGGCCCCTCGAACAGCGTGGTCCAGGCCGCGATCGATTCCTCGTTGCCGAAGCCGGAATCCACCATGGTCCAGCCGTCGCCGTCGGCGAGCAGATAGATGTTCACATGGTTGAGGCGGAACGGCAGCTTCAGCCGCGCCCACAGCACGCCGGGGGCCACTTCCACGACCTGGTCGTGGCCGGGATGGTTCTCCCAAGGGTATCGCAATGCCTCTGCCGAGGAGGGCAGGCTGTCGGTCTTCTTGTCCATGCTACGGGCTTAGCGGCACATTGCCCGCTGCGCCAGCCGAAAAATCAGATAGCCGTCCGGAGAAAGGGACGGAAATCCCCGGAATTCCGTAGCCCGGATCAACCCGGGCTACGGGGCGCACAGTAGCGTTGCTACGCGGCTCGGATGTTCGACAGGAAGCCGTCGATTTCCGAGCGCAGCACGTCGGCCTCGCGGCGCAGCGCGTCGGAGGCGCTCAGCACCTCGCCGGCCGCCGCGCCGGCCTCGGCCGAGGCGGTCGAGACGCCGACGATGTTGCTCGACACCTCGCTGGTGCCGCCGGCGGCGTGCTGGATGTTGCGGGCGATCTCGCGGGTCGCCGCGCCCTGCTCCTCGACGGCGGCGGCGATCGCGGTGGTGACGTCGTTGATCTCGCCGATCGTGCTCGAGATGTTGCGGATCGCGGAGACCGCGGTGGTCGTCACCTCCTGCATGCTGACGATCTGCTGGCGGATCTCCTCGGTCGCCTTCGCGGTCTGGCTCGCCAGGTTCTTGACCTCGGAGGCGACCACGGCAAAGCCGCGGCCGGCTTCGCCGGCGCGCGCCGCCTCGATGGTGGCGTTGAGCGCCAGCAGGTTGGTCTGCGAGGCGATGGTCTGGATCAGATCGACCACGACGCTGATGCGCGCGGCGTTATCGGCGAGTCCCTGCATGGTGCTGTCGGTGGCGCTGGCTTCCTCGACGGCCTTGCGGGCGATCTCCGCCGAGGTGACGACCTGGCGGCCGATCTCGGCAATCGACGACGACAGCTCCTCGGTGCCGGCCGACACGGTCTGCACGTTGACCGAGGTCTCCTCGGCGGCCGAGGCCACCGCATTGACCAGCGCGCTCGACTGGTCGGCGGTCGCCGACATGCTCTGCGCGGTCGACTGCATCGAGTTCGCCGCGGTCTGTAGGCTGCCCAGCGCGGTGCGCACGGTGGATTCGAACGTGACGATCTGGGTCTCCATCCGCGAGGCGCGCTCCGCCTTGGCGGTGCGGTCCTTGTTCTGGTTGGCGGTGAGCTCGCGGCTCTCGATCATGCTCTCGCGGAACACCTGTAGCGAATCGGCCATCACGGCGATCTCGTCGCGCTGCCGGCTCTGCGGGATCTCGGTGTCGAGGTCGCCGTCGGACAACAATTGCATCGAGCGTTGCAGGCCGCGGATGCGGCGCAGGATGTTGCGCCCGACATAGAGCCAGACGAACAGGAACGAGCCGACCAGCGTCAGCGCGCCAAGGCCGATCATGACAGTGGTCGCCAGCGAGATCTGCTGCCGCGCCTGGAAGGTCGACGCGTCGGTCTCCTTCTGCACGGCGTCGACCAGCTGCTGCACGCTAATGCCGAGCCCGACATTGAGCTTGCGGGTCTCCTCCAGGATGGTCTGGCCGTAGTCGATCGAGTCGAGCTCCTTCTGGCGGATCTTGAACACGCCGGTCTTGCCTTCGCCGAGCACCAGCAGCTTTTGCGCGGTGTCGCGCACGGCGACGATCGCCGGATTGTTCGGCAGATCGTCGAGGTTGGATTTGATCCGCTCGCGGCCCTTCTTGAACTCGGCCTCGATCGCGTCGATCGTCTCGCTGGAGTTCGCCGACAGCGCCGCGGTCATGTCGGCGGCCATCAGATTGCCGGCGGCGAGCACGTTGCTGATCTGGCCGACGGTGCGCGCCGCCTCGGTGGCGTCGTCGGCCGAGACGTTGGCCGAGCCGAGGATGGCGTTGAGCCGGGTCTGGGCGTCGAGCATCGCCGGACCGGCGGCCGAGACGAACGCGGCCTGCGCCTTGCGCAGCGCATTGTACTGCTTGTCGCGCAGCGCGCCGATATCGAGCCGCTCATGCGCCGCCGAAATCAGGCTCTTGGTGGCCTCGTCGGTGTTCTTGACGTTCTCCTGTAGCGCGCTGACCACCGATTTGTCGGCGCCGAGCTCGATGATCTCGCCGAGCTTGGCGTTGGTCTGCTGCGCGACCTCCTGCACCTTCTTGGTGCGCTCGTTCAGCGCATCGTCGCTTTGCACGGCGAGCAGGCCGGGTCCCTGGGCGGCGAGCGAGGCGCTCTGCGCGGCGAGTTGCAGGCTCGCGGCAAGCCGCGGGATGTCGCGGCCGGAGAGAGCGCTCATGGTGCCGCCGAGCTGATGCAGCACGATGCCGGCGCCCGCGCTGATCACCAGCGCCATGCCTGCGATCACGGCGAATGCCGCGAACAGGCTGCCCCTGACGCCCATCTGCGGCAGGCGGATGCGCTTGAGATTTGGTTTGCCGAGCTTGAACCGAAACGCCATTGCCCCGTATCCCCCTGGCCGACTACGCGTGGCCACTACTCTTGGATGTTTCCCCGGCGCGGGAGTATCGGTGCGGTGGGTTAACAAAATCGGGAAAATCGCGACAATCCGCAGGATTTTTCGGGGCTTGCGGCGTTGTCTTGGTTCGCTGTGCGGAATCGGTGCGCGCGATCGGACGCAAAAAGGCCGGCTTGCGCCGGCCCTTCTACTTTCGGTTGTGGGCGTGTCGTTCTCAGTAACGGCCGTAGGCGGGACCGCCGAGGTTGCCGAGATTGAAGCGGTAGTTGAGGCCCGCCTTCACCGTGTGCTCGTCATTGTGGAAGCTGCCATACTGCACCAGCGCGCCCGGCGCGGTGAAGCGGCTGTCGCCGAAGTCGTAGTACTGGTACTCGACCTTGGCCGACCAGTTCGGCGCGAACATGTATTCGGCGCCGCCGCCGATGGTCCAGCCGTTGCTGTGGTTGTCGGTCAGCGCGAAGCCGACCGGCGCGCCGCCCAAGGTCACCGACTCATTGTTGTCGGAATAGGCGTACCCGCCCTTCACGTAGATCAGCCCGGGGCCCCACGTGTAGCCGACCCGGCCGGTGATCGAGGCGATGCCGCGCTGGTTGTTGTTGTAGGTGTAGCCGCCCGGGAAGATCGCGTTGAGCTGGTGGCCGCCGACCCAGGAATACTGGCCTTCGAGGCCGATCACCCACATCGGCGACAGCTGCCAGTCGTAGCCGCCCTGCACGCCGCCCATGAAGCGGGAGCTGGAATCGGACAACGCGAGGCCGTTGAACGTGCTGTTGTCGGAGAACACGCCGCCGAGATGGCCGCCGAGATAGAAGCCGGTCCAGTTGTAGAGCGGTGCGGCGTAAACGGGCGCGGGCGGCGCCTTCTGGTAATAGCCGCGGTTGAAGTCGGCGGCGTGAGCGGTCGCGCCAAGGGCAGCGACGGCAACAGCCGCGGCTGCGGTTGCGAGCAGGAACGTCTTCATGGGGCAGTCTCCGGACAAGTCATGCGGCGCAGCGTCAGTGGCGCCATCCATAGGCGACGGGTTAGACCGCATTTGAATAAAATGCTGTCACCGGAAGACCGCTCGGAGCGTTAAGTCGCACCCTTTGCAGCGAAACGTTTTGTTGTGCCTAACGGACGCTTAAGGGGGAATGAAGGAAGGCTTAACGGGCGCGCGCGGCGCATCCGCTCTTAACCAAGCCGTTCGCCGATCAGATCGCGGGCTCGTCGAGCCGCTTGCGCACGTCGTCGCGGATCTGCGCGCGGAACGCTTCGCGGCGCGCGGCGCGATCCTTGACCGGAACGTCGTGGCGATCGAACACGTCGAACTTGTCCAGGATCGGATAGTGCTCGCTCGCCATCGCCAGCACGCGCAGCAGGCCCGCGACCTTTGGGGTCGGGCCGCTGACCTCCCACTTGCGGAGTTTCTCGGCGCCGCCGGCGGCGGGCAGCCCGCACAGCTTCGCCATGTCGGCCGCGGTCAGTTCGCGGCCGAGGGCCTCGCCGAGATGGGTGCGCAATTTTCTCAGTTCTGGGCCGGTCACTCTCGGGTCCGCTCCGCGATAAGAATGTGAAGTGAGTCACATGACGTGTTCGAGACGCAGGCTATACGCCGCGCATGCGACTTCTAAAGCATGATCCGGAAAAGTGCGAAGCGGTTTTCCGAGAAAGGTCATGGGCAAACAAGAAGCTAAAGCGAGATGACGATTCAACCTCATCTCGTCTCGCCTTAGAGGAAACCGTCATGCATGGCATCATCGAGAGCCTCAGCCCCGAGCACGGACAGATCGATTGGAAATGGGTCGGCAGTGTGTTCGTGCTCTATGTGGTGCTGATGCTCGGCGGGGCGAGGTTGCTGCTCGCGCATTGATCCATGCGACGCCGAGGAGCGCGCTGACGGCAGCCATCATTCGAGAAGATCCTGGTGCTGCCAGACAGGATTGAACTGTGGTTGTCGTCAGCTTTACTATTGAGTTTGTTGAGATTTTCGTCTCGCCATCGTTCCATGTGTATCAGCCGTGTGCGCAGTTGTCATGCGGCGATTACCGGGAGCGCGCCGGGCGAACTTTGCCCACTCTCAATCTGTCGCAACTATCGTTACGCCATCCCCAAGGATGCGACGCGCATCCTCTGCGAAGGCCTTCGGAATCCGAATGTGATCGACGTACTCGAGCCAATTCCAGCCGGGTGTCGGCTCATAGACCTGCGCCCACTCGACACGCTTCTTTGTGTCGGGCGGTGCGTCGGCATGAATTTTTACCGTCATGTCCCTTCCCCAGAATGCCGGATCAATTTGAAGCAACTGCGTCTGCTCAGTTTCAGTCAGCTGGCGCCCCATCGGCCGCCCGTTGAAATTGACCTCGCCACCAACCAAACGCCACTCTCGCTGGCGATAGTAACCTAGTTCGTCCTGCGCATAGGGATTGTCGGTCGGGTAGAACATGTTCAACAACACGGCAAGTACGCCAACGCTGTGGTCGAAGGGGATGTTGTTGAAGCCCACGTGCTTCATCAATTGATGAATGTGGATGGCTGGCACGACGTAGTCTTCTACGATCTCACCATTTGGGCCGCTGTTACGCAAGTTCATCGTGTAGTCTTCGTTGACTGGCAAGCCGGATTGAGCCTGCAGCTTCTCCCGGTCGGCACCAGCAGCGATGTTGTTCAGGTGGCTTAGTACGTGGCGCGTGTGATGCGCGCCGCGCACAAGGAAGATCGCAAGAAGGCTGAGTGGATTTGGTTGAGTTCCTTGGGGCACGTATACGACCGGCATTGCTCCGGCTGTACGCAGCTTCTCGATAGTGAACGCGAGTGCTATCGGGCCGAACGTGATACTATGTTGCGGAAGTTCAGCGATAGACAGCTCGGTGAAGCAGATGCGACGCTGTAGGGTCTCAAGGGTTTCGTTGGCGCCGCCTACGAGGCCCGTTATGTCCCACTTGACGAGCTCCGGGGCCAACACGAGGCCAACTTCGCGCATGAAGGCAAGGATTTTCAACCCGCGTTGAACAACATTGTCGCTGGTTTCGCCTGCTCTTCCGCGCGGGAAACTATGGAAAAAGAACCTATCGCTCATGATCTTCTCTGTATCGGTCGGTCTGCGCTCAGGTGCCACGCGAAACTACGCTTATTTGTGTTTACGATGTTCTTTCAATAGGGTCTCAAGACGTTGCTCCCAGCCGTCTCGGTGCTCGATCCGGTCAAATCCGTCGCGAGGTCCCTTGAGGAGGTCGACGCGGCTTCGTCGGCTTAGCTCCTCCCAATCGTTGTACATCAGGTAGAGAGCGTTGCCGTAGGACAGGTTCTCGAAGGCAACTAAGTTGTCTCCGAATTGAGCACCGAAGTATCGCAGGAACCCGTTTGTTCCCGCGATGAACGCTGTCGGCTTGAAGCGGGCCATAACATTTAGCCGCTGCTTCATGGTGTTGCGGCTCGTCTCAGATACGGCTCTCTTGCCATGCAGCATCCGTCGAACCACGTCGTCTACGTTGCCGACGGGAAGTATCTCCCAATCTACGCGGACGGTGTCGAGGTACTGCGCCAGCGTCGCGCTGCTCTCAAAGACATCGGCGGCGCCCAAGTTCTCTTGCAGGATGTTCAGGTTGTACAGAACGTCATCGTCGAAGTCCGGGGCTTGCTTGCTGAGGACTTGATCGACTGCAAACCTGACAACAAATTCTGGTCCAGTCCGCTGTTCCAACAGTGTGAGTGACAACTCGACTTCCTTGGGCGGAATGAAGTCGCGTTGACAGCCCTTACGTTCCAGCGAAGCCGTGAGGTGCTTCGGTCCGTCTGCCCGGAATTCGTTGGCAAAGAACCGTAGCTCGTTATCGTGGGCGTACTTTATGGCTCGTTGCATGCACGACGTGCCATGGCCCTTCCGTTGATGCGCATATTCGGACGCCCCCATATGGAGGAGGATCAGGTTGCCCGGCTCAGAAAGCGGTCCACTGCAAACCCACCAGCGCGACCCTCGCCGGCGGCGCAAAGGATGGCGTCATCGTGCCCAAGGAATTCAATCAACATCTCGAAGCGCCGTTTGATGCGGTCGGCGTCGCGCCGCAGCACGCCCCGATCCAGCGCGGCCTTGTGCCACGCCTCGGCCAGAGCCGTCAGTGACCGGCCGCTGGGTTTTGATCGCGCATGCTCGAATGGCCGGAAGCGCTTGGCGTAGCCATCTGTTGCGAAGTCGCCATCTGCATTTCGCGAGAGCTTCCGCGCCGCTTCCGACAAATCGCGAGAGGTCCATTCGATCAACTTCCAGCGGCTTGCGTAGTCTGTGACGACGCCACGACGGGCGAGGAAGACGTCAGCCATCCTGCCGAACCGCTCTTCCATAGATGCGCGGTGACGCTCCTCTGGCGACCCGTGGATGCCCAACCGTGCGGTTGCCCCGTACTCACCTCGTCGAGCTTGCTCATTCAGCTCTGCAACGCGGAGCCACTGCTCGGTCGTCGGGACGGATGTATCCTCAAGGGCTTCGGCGAATGCCCCGTACAACTCCCCGGAGAGAGCGCTGATTTGCTTATCAGTGAGCGGCTTTGGTCCGTCACGCAGCGCAGACATCGTGCGTTCCACCTCAGCCGCGACCTCCGGGCACTTCGCCTTGGCCGCGGTGCGGTCAGCGGTCCTGAGCGAGATGCTGATGTGATCCTTGAACCAGTTCGGCGGACGCCGATCTTTGGCAACTTCGCCAAGATCGCTTGAACATCTTTCGGGATACGCTTGCGGTAGTACCAGTTGTCGGAACCGCGTCGCTTGGTAGGGCAGGCCATTCGCAAAACCATCGTGTAGCACCCGTGTGTATCAGGCGCGGTACGAAAGGCTCAACGATATCAGTAAGCTGCTGATGTCGCAGGGGAAGGCCTGGTGCTGCCAGACAGGATTGAACTGTCGACCTCTCCATTACCAATGGAGTGCTCTACCACTGAGCTACGGCAGCGTGCCCGGGAAAAATTGAATCGGCCCAGAGGGCCCGTCCAAGCGGGCGGTTCTTGCCACAGGCCTCCCCTTCGCGCAAGCGAAACAGCGCCCCTCCCGCCGGGCAAATCGGCAGAAATCACGTTCCGCGTCGATCATTGCGGCCAATCCGGCCGATTTCGGCCGGATTGGGTTCCCGATGGTGCCGGAAGGCTCCCGATCCACCAACCGCCGAATCATGCCGTCGCGCGCAACTGGCCGGCCGGGCAGGGTGCGCGGGTCGCGGCCATTGTCTATGCTTGGGGTGCGCAAGGCGACGGCGGTTCGAGAAATTTTGCAATGACGGGCGATCAGGACAGAGGCGGCGGGCAGGCCGGAGCCCGCGTGAAGGATGCACGACAGGATCGCCTCAAGCTCGCGCTGCGCGAAAACCTGAAGCGGCGGAAATCGCAGGCGCGCGGTCGCGAGGATGTGGCTTCCGAGCCGGCCGACGGCCCGCTAGATGTCGGCTCGCCGGACGATACCGGCGCAAATGGGCCGGACCGTTGATCCGGCAGGTGTGACGAAAGAAAAGCAGGTCGCCGAGATGGCAGTGGACGAGACGACGATCAATCGCCTGAACGCAACTGCCTACGCCTTCCCGCGCCATGAGCAGACCTTTCCGACCCTGACCGCACACGAGATCGAGCGCATGCGCCGTTTCGGCGAGCCGCGCTCGTACAATGACGGCGAGGCGCTGTTCGAGACCGGCACGCCGGGCCCCGGCATGTTCGTGGTGCTGTCGGGCAACGTGTCGATCACCCAGCGCGACGGCCTCGGTCGTGTCACGCCGGTCATCGACCAGGGGCCGGGGCAATTCCTCGCCGAGATCGGCCAGCTCTCCGGCCGCGCCGCGCTGGTCGACGGCCATGCCGACGGCACTGTGGAGACATTGCTGCTGCCGCCGGACCGGCTGCGCGCGCTGCTGGTCGCCGAAGCCGATCTCGGCGAGCGCATCATGCGCGCGCTGATCCTGCGCCGGGTCAGCCTGATCCAGGGCGGCGCCGGCGGCCCGGTGCTGATCGGCTCGGCGTCGGTCGGCAACATGGCGCCGTTGCAGAACTTCCTGGCCCGCAACGGCCAGCCGCATCACGTGCTCGATCCCGCGGCCGACACCGATGCCGCCGAGATTATCGCGCGCTATTCGCCGACCCGCGCCGAGCTGCCGCTGGTGGTCTGTCCCAACGGCACGGTGCTGCGCAATCCGTCCGAGATCGCGCTGGCGATGGCGCTCGGCATGGTCGGCAGCGGCACGCAGGACAGATTGTACGATGTCGCCGTGGTCGGCAGCGGTCCGGCCGGGCTCGCCACCGCGGTCTATGCCGCGTCCGAGGGATTGTCGGTCGCGGTGTTCGATTCCCGGGCGTTCGGCGGCCAGGCCGGCGCCAGCATGCGGATCGAAAACTATCTGGGCTTCCCGACCGGCATCTCCGGCCAGGCGCTGGCCGGGCGGGCTTTCAACCAGGCGCAGAAATTCGGCGCCGAGATGTTGATCCCGGTCTCGATCAAATCGCTCGACTGCTCCAAGACATCAGGTGCGTTCGCGCTCGCCACCGGATGCGGGCACACGCTGCGCGCCAAATCGGTGGTGGTGGCGAGCGGCGCGCGCTATCGGCGGCCTGTGATCGACAATCTCGAGAATTACGAAGGCCGCGGCGTCTGGTACTGGGCCTCGCCGATCGAGGCGCGGCTCTGCGCCAACCAGGACGTCGTCCTGGTCGGCGGCGGCAACTCCGCGGGCCAGGCGGCGGTTTACCTGTCGGCACATGCCCGCAAGGTCAACATGATGATCCGCGGCGGCGGGCTCGGGGCCAGCATGTCGCGCTATCTGATCGAGCGCATCGAGGCGACGCCGAACATCGAGCTGATGTTCAACACCGAGGTGATCGGGCTCGACGGCGCGGAGACGCTGGAGCGGGTGCGCTGGCGCAGCCGGCTCGCTCCCGACGCGTTCACGATGGATATCCGCAACCTGTTCCTGTTCGTCGGCGCCGATCCGGCGACCGCCTGGCTCGAAGGTTGCGGCGTGGAGGTCGATCGCGGCGGCTTCGTCAAGACCGGCGTGCAGAACGGCGAGGGCACGCCCGCCGTGCCGCTGCTCGAAACCACGGTGCCCGGCGTGTTCGCGGTCGGCGACGTCCGCTCCGGATCGGTCAAGCGGGTCGGCGGCGCGATCGGCGAAGGCGCCCAGGTCGTCGCCGCGCTGCACGGCTATCTCGCCGATGCCGGCAGTCCGTCGTTGTAGCGATGATGCGGCGGGGAAGCTCTATTCCCGTCATCCCCGCGCAAAGGCTTCGCCTTTGTCGCTGGAGGTGCGAGCGAAGCGAGCCTCGAAGGATGCACGGCCCCGCCTGTGGCCGATTCATCCTTCGAGACACGCGTTCCGCGCTCCTCAGGATGACGGGTTAAAAAAGACTCACAAGCACGAGGCCCGCAAATGCAAAAAGGTTGCACCCATATCGCCGGCATCCAGGACGTCACCCCGAGCGCGCTCGGCTGCGAGGAGTGCCTGAAGATCGGCAGCCCGTGGCTGCATCTGCGGATCTGCCGGACCTGCGGCCATGTCGGTTGCTGCGACGACTCGCCAAACCGGCATGCAACCGCGCATTTCCACGCCACCGGCCATCCGGTGATCGAGGGTTACGATCCGCCGGAAGGCTGGGGCTGGTGCTATGTCGACGAGGTGCTGTTCGACCTGTCGAAGCGCAAGACGCCGCATAACGGGCCGATCCCGCGCTATTATTGATTCAACATCTCACGCGGTGCACGCGCCGCGGCGCGCCGCTTTCAAGCCACCGCAGCGGAAATGGGCTGTCAGTCGTCCTGCCATCGAACCATGTAGCAATTCTCGGAGATGCATCGTAACGTGGTGTGGGTTCTCAACGGGGAGTGCGCCACATGACGACGTTGGTGCTTGTGCACGTTATCATCAGCCTGATTGCGATCGTCTCCGGTGTGATCGTGATGTTCGGCCTGCTCGGTTCGCAGTCGAGACCCGGGCTGACCGCGATCTTCCTGCTGCTCACGATCCTGACCAACGCCACCGGCTTCCTGATCCCGCCGCTCGTGACCGAGAAGCTGCTGCCGTCGCACATCATCGGCGGCCTCTCGCTGGTGCTGCTCGCGATCGCCTGCATCGCGCTGTATGCGATGCAGCTCAAGGGCGCCTGGCGGCCGATCTACATCGTGACCGCGCTGGTCTCGCTCTATCTCAACGTCTTCGTGCTGGTCATCCAGAGCTTCCTCAAGATCCCCGCGTTGCAGGCGCTGGCGCCGGCCGTGCCGCCGAACCCGCCGTCAGGGCCGGTGTTTGCCGCCGTGCAGGGCATCGTGCTGGTGTTCTTCGCCGTGATGATCATCGGCGCCTGGCGCCGGTTCAGGCCGGCTGCGTTCGCCTGATCCGGGGCGGATGACATCAATTCGAGGCGACACAAGGCATAGAAGATGATGGGCGGTGGCATGTCGACGATGCGCCGCCGCCCGAGGTCCGTTCACGTCTTGCGCGTCGAGGCCGACAGGTCGCAACAAAAGGAGCAACCCAATGCCCACCATCACCACCAAAGACGGCGTCGAGATCTTCTACAAGGATTGGGGTTCGGGTCAGCCGATCGTGTTCAGCCATGGTTGGCCGCTGTCGTCGGACGACTGGGACGCCCAGATGCTGTTCTTCCTCAATCACGGCTTTCGCGTCATAGCCCATGACCGCCGCGGTCACGGCCGCTCGGCCCAGGTCGCCGACGGCCACGACATGGACCACTATGCCGACGACCTCGCCGCGGTCACCGCGCATCTCGATCTCAGGAATGCCGTCCATGTCGGCCATTCCACCGGCGGTGGCGAGGTCGTGCACTACATCGCCCGCCATGGCGAGAGCCGGGTGGCAAAGGCGGCGATCCTGAGCGCCGTGCCGCCCTTGATGGTGCAGACGGCGAACAATCCCGGCGGCCTGCCCAAATCAGTGTTCGACGGCTTGCAGGCGCAGCTCGCGGCCAACCGTTCGCAGTTCTATCGCGATCTGCCGGCCGGGCCGTTCTATGGCTACAACCGGCCCGGCGTAAAATCGTCGGAAGCCGTGATCCAGAACTGGTGGCGGCAGGGCATGATGGGCGGCGCGAAAGCGCATTACGACGGCATCGTTGCGTTCTCGCAGACCGACTTCACCGAGGATTTGAAGAAGATCAACGTGCCGGTGCTGGTGATGCATGGCGACGACGACCAGATCGTGCCCTACGCGGATTCCGGCCCGCTCTCGGCCAAGCTGCTGAAGAACGGCACGCTGAAGACCTACAAGGGCTTCCCGCACGGCATGCCGACCACGGAGGCCGAGACCATCAACGCGGACCTGCTGGCGTTCATCAAGGGGTGAGGCGAGCGCAAACACCATCGCAGTTCGGTGCGACCAGGTGAGGGAGCCACCAGCGGTAGGGTTCCCTCCCCCCTTGCGGGGGAGGGAGCCTGACGAGCGTGCTCACCTGACGAATTTGCCCGACGTGCCAGGTTACCTTGTCGAACGCCGTCGCCGTCAGCTCCTTTGCATGGGGTTGTTTTCGATATTTTGCTCGTGCGCGGCCGGTTCCCCCGAGCGGCATTTCCTCGGCGCCGCGTGGTACCTCTGGCTGCCGAACGCGCTATAACCGCCGCTATGTCCCCGCCCGCGCCCCTGAAGCTGATCGCCCTCGATGCCGATGACCTCGCGGTCATCTCCGCCCATGTGCAGGACGCCCGCGTCCAGCCCTCCGATATCGTCTGGCGCCAGGACGAGAAGCGCCTGGTGGTCGGCCTGAACCGGCTCGACTGGGAGCAGACCCTGTCGGGCGGCACCTGCTCGCGGCGGATGGTCGCCGCGCTCCGGTTCGACCGGGTGCTGGCCTGCAAGTCGCGCAAGATCGACCTGGCGGCCCCGGACGCCCCCCTGGAACTGCTCGGGATCGAATTCCATGTCTCCAACCCGCCCAGCGGCAGCGCGCTCCTGATGTTCGGCCATGGCGGGGCGCTGCGGCTGGATGTCGAGTGCCTGGAGTGCGAATTGACCGATCTCGGGGCTGACGATCTCGGGATGCCGCCGGCGTAACGCTCAGCCCGCCGCGTCCCAAGGGTTGACGGCCATTATCCGCCGCGCCATTGAGCAGGGACCCAGAGTTCTCTTCAGAAAGCCGCCATGCCCGTTCGCCTGGACCGACAGAGCGCCGATTTCGAGCAGCGTTTCCGCGATTTCCTGGCGGCCAAGCGCGAGGTCTCGGCCGACGTCGAGCGTGCCACCCGCGCCATCGTCGACGACGTGGCCGCCCGCGGCGACGCGGCGCTGCTCGAGGCGACCAGGAAGTTCGACCGGCTCGATATCGCCGCCGCTGGCCTGCGCATCACGCCGGCCGAGATCGACGCTGCGGTCGCGGCCTGCGACCCCAAAACCGTCGAGGCCCTGAGCTTCGCGCGCGACCGGATCGAGACCTTCCATCGCCGCCAGCTGCCGAAGGACGAGCGCTTCACCGATGCCGCCGGCGTCGAGCTCGGCTGGCGCTGGAGCGCGGTCGATGCGGTCGGGCTCTACGTGCCCGGCGGCACCGCGGCCTATCCGTCCTCGGTGCTGATGAACGCGGTGCCGGCCAGGGTCGCCGGGGTGCCGCGGGTGGTGATGGTGGTGCCGGCGCCGGACGGCAAGCTCAACCCGCTGGTGCTCGCGGCCGCCCATCTCGGCGGCGTTTCCGAGATCTACCGCGTCGGTGGTGCCCAGGCGGTGGCCGCGCTGGCCTATGGTACCGCGACGATCGCGCCGGTGGCGAAGATCGTCGGTCCCGGCAACGCCTATGTCGCGGCCGCCAAGCGGCTGGTATTCGGCAAGGTCGGCATCGACATGATCGCCGGCCCCTCCGAGGTGCTGGTCATCGCTGACGACACCGGCAATGCCGACTGGATCGCGGCCGATCTGCTGGCGCAGGCCGAGCATGACGTCAGCGCGCAGTCGATCCTGATCACCGATAGCGCGCGGCTCGCCGCCGATGTCGAGCGCGCGGTCGAGGCGCAGCTTGTGACGCTGCCGCGCGCCGAGATCGCCCGCACCTCGTGGAATGATTTTGGCGCCGTGATCAAGGTGGCAAAGCTGGACGACGCGGTCGAGCTTGCCAACGCGATCGCGGCCGAGCATCTCGAGATCATGACCGCCGACGCCGAGGCCCTGTCGAACAAGGTCCGCAATGCCGGGGCGATCTTCCTGGGGCCGCATACCCCGGAGGCGATCGGCGACTATGTCGGCGGCTCCAACCACGTGCTGCCGACCGCGCGCTCGGCGCGGTTCTCTTCCGGCCTCGGGGTGCTTGACTTCATGAAGCGAACCTCGATCCTGCGCTGTGGGCCGGATCAGCTTCGTGCGCTCGGGCCTGCCGCGATGACGCTCGGCCAGGCCGAGGGTCTCGATGCCCATTCACGTTCCATCGGATTGCGCCTCAACCTCTCATGACCAAGTCACCAGACGACGAGGATTCCAACAATCGCATCGTCGCGGTGACGCTCGACGAGGAATCGATCGGCCGTTCCGGGCCCGACATCGAGCATGAGCGGGCGATCGCGATCTACGACCTGGTCGAGCAGAACCTGTTCGCGCCCGAGGGCGCCGCCGGGCCGGGTCCCTACACCCTGCATATCGCGATCACCGGCAACCGGCTGATGTTCGATATCCGCAAGGAGGATGGCTCGCCGGTGGTCGCGCATCTGTTGTCGCTGACCCCGTTCCGCCGCGTCGTGAAGGACTACTTCATGATCTGCGACAGCTACTATCAGGCGATCCGCACCGCGACGCCGGACAAGATCGAGGCGATCGACATGGGTCGCCGCGGCATCCATGACGAGGGTTCGCGCACGCTGCAGGAGCGGCTCAAGGGCAAGGTGCGGGTCGATTTCGAGACCGCGCGGCGGCTGTTCACGCTGATCACCGTCCTGCACTGGAAAGGTGAGGGCGCATGATCCCGAAAAGTGGGGACCGGTTTTCGGTCGCGACAAACGCAAGCGTTTGCGCGGAGATCATGCGCCAGAACGAGAAGCGCATGATCGTCGACGCGATTGACGGGGGCGTACCCCGGTCGAAAAAAGCCTGATCGCATGGCAGCGCCAAGCGCGCGCACCCCGCAGGCCGTGCTGTTCGCATGCGCCCACAATGCCGTGCGCTCGCCGATGGCCGAAAGCCTGCTGCAGCACATGTTTCCACAAGGACTCTATGTCCGCTCCGCCGGCGTCAGGAAGGGCGAGCTCGATCCGTTCGCGGTCTCTGTCATGGCCGAGTTCGGCCAGGACATTTCCGGCCACAAGCCGCAGACCTTCGAGGAGCTCGAGGACTGGGAAGGACTGAACTTCGACCTCATCATCACGCTGTCGCCGGAGGCGCATCACAAGGCGCTGGACCTGACCCGTACGCTCGCTGCCGATGTCGAATATTGGCCGACCCATGATCCGACCGGCACCAGCGGCAATCGCGAGCAGAAGCTCGCCGCCTATCGCGAAGTCTGCGACGGCCTCCTGATGCGGATCCGCCGCCGCTTCGCCAAGGTCGGCGCCGCCAGCGGCTGACGGCATCAGCGTGTTCCGATTGGCAAGGCCATCCCTTGTCGCCAGACTGACAAACAGCTGTGCTTATGGGGCCTTGTCTCAGCGGGCGCGCGATTCGCAGCCGGTTCCAAGGTTGTGCATCCATGCCCCATCCGATAGGTTCCGCCCGCGTCCGTCCCCCCGATTCAGCCCAAAAGCCCGCATGCTAGGCCGTCCCAAATTCGTTCTTGCTTCCGGTTCGCCGCGGCGGCTGGCCCTGCTCAACCAGGCCGGCATCGAGCCCGATGCGCTGCGTCCGGCCGATGTCGACGAGACCCCGCGGCGCGGTGAACTGCCACGCGCCTGCGCCAATCGGCTGGCGCGCGCCAAGGCGGACGCGGCGCTGAAGTCGGTGCAACTCGATGATGACCTGCGCGGCTCCTTCATCATCTCCGCCGACACCGTGGTCGCAGTCGGCCGCCGCATCCTGCCCAAGGCCAATCTGGTCGACGAGGCCGCGCAATGCCTGCGGCTGCTGTCGGGCCGCAATCACCGCGTCTACACCGCGATCTGCGTSGTGACGCCGCGCGAGGCGTTCCGCCAGCGCCTGGTCGAGACCCGCGTRCGCTTCAAGCGGCTCAGCGAGGACGATATCCAGGCCTATATCGGCTCCGGCGAATGGCGCGGCAAAGCCGGCGGCTACGCCGTGCAGGGCATCGCCGGCTCCTTCGTGGTCAAGATGGTCGGCTCCTACACCAACGTGGTCGGCCTGCCGCTGTATGAGACCGTGACCTTGCTCGGCGGCGAAGGCTTCCCGATCCGCTACGGCTGGCTCAACACCGCGGCGGTGTGAGGCAACTCAGAGCAGCGCGGAACATCCGGCCGCATGCTTGATCGCCAGACGGTATAGGCTAAGTCCCAGCCATGACCGACCAACCCCGAACGCCCCCGGCCACCCCGCGCGCCTGCCCGATCTGCGGCAAGCCCGTCGAGCAGGCCTTCCGCCCGTTCTGCTCGCCGCGCTGCCGCGACGTCGACCTCAACCGCTGGCTGACCGGCCGCTATGTCGTCCCCGGCCGCGAGGACGACGCGGAAGACCCGGAATAGCCAAGTTTTCCCAACAAGTTGGGGAAAGATGACGGGACGGGCCGCGCCCGGCGGAGTGTTTCGCGAAGCCGGGTGGACACAGCGCCCCGACCTCTCTATAAACCGCCCGCTCGCACCGGCCTTTCGGCCCCGCGGGTATGCCCAGGTAGCTCAGTTGGTAGAGCATGCGACTGAAAATCGCAGTGTCGGTGGTTCGATCCCGCCCCTGGGCACCACGCTTCGCCCTTGCCGGCTACGCGTGGCGGAGCCACCCAAGATCATAGCGGCGAAGCGTGTCCGGCGTAGCTTGAGCGAAGCGAAAGCGAAGACGGACTTTTCGGTCCGTCGACACCATTCCCCTCATTGAGAATTTAATCGGTTCGGGGCCCGGCGAGGTTTGGGAGGGGCGAGCCCCGTGCGACCCCCGGCAGATCGCGGCACTCTTGCAGGCCGGTGGACTAAGCCGCCTACCGATAATCCTTGTTATCGATCGTCTTGCTGTCCTTGCCGCCGTCGCTGCCGGTCGGCATGCATTCGACCTGCACGAGGTCGGGATAGAGCTCCCAGGATCGCACCAGGAATTTCCTGCGCACACCGTAGGAGGTGATGACGCAGCGGTTCAGCACCGGGCTGACGGCGGCGGCGACGTAGCCGGGGTAGAACAGCGAACCGTGGTGGAGGATGCTCCAGATCTCGTTGAACCAGGTCGAGCGCACCCGGAAGGTCACCGTGTTCTGCTCGGTGCAGGGCAGCGTCTCGCAGCCATAGACCTCGTGGACCTCCAGGCCCTCGGTCTGCGAGCTGGAGAGGTTCTGCGAGTTGGAGAGATAGAGCTGCTCGTCGTGCCGCACCGTGGCCAGGTACCAGGGCARGGTCGCCGCGACCGTCACCGCGCCGTAGACGAGGTAGCAGACCGCGATCGTCGCCAGAATCATGATGCCGCCGCGCGCTTTGCTGAATTCCGGATCGCCATAGGCGTCCTTGGCGTAGACGCAGCGCGCCCAAAGCGCGCGGTAGCCGGCGAAGAGCCAGCGCACGAAGCGGTAGAGCCGCCAGGTGACGGGCGCGATCAGCGTCAGGTAGATCCATCCGCAGGAGCGGACGAACTGCGACCAGAACCGGCCGAGCAGGGTCAGGTCGCGATGGGCGCGCCCGAGGTCGGACTGGTCGTAGGACTTCTTGGCCTCATAGGCCTTGGTCTTGAAATCGGACAGCGTCTTGTCGATGCCGTCCAGCAACGCGTTGGCGTCGTCATGCGGCTTTTCGGTCATGGGGAATCCAGCTCGACGTGAAATTGCGGCTCGTCGCATCGAAGCCGATGTCGAGCGTGCCGCTGAAGGCGGGGTCCGCCATCGTCTTGTCGACGATCATGGCCTCGATGCGCTTGATCCGTCCCGGCAGCCCGCGGGCGCCGATCTCGGGCGAATAGGTCTTGTCGCAGAACTCGCGCAGCTGGGCCTCGGGGAAGCGCACCTCGATCGATTGCGCCAGGTAGAAGGCGTTGATGCGGGAGATTTCGCGGAACACGATCTTCTCGATCGTATCCATGTTGAGCTTGTGGAACAGGATGATGTTCTCGCGGCCCTCGAAGCGGTTCAGGAATTCGGTSCGGAACGCCTTCTTCAGGTCGCGGATGGTGAGCTCATAGGCCTCTTCCTGGCTCAGGTCGCTGGGACCGGTGCCGACCCGCAGCGCGTGATCCGCGCCGATATTGGTGGTCATCGGCATCACCACGTCGCCGAACTCGACCTTGCGGCCGAGATTGTCGCGGCAGCGTCCGTCGTCGAGGATGTTGAGGCAGATGTTGAAGATGTCGGGGTGAGCYTTCTCGATCTCGTCCCACAGCATGACYTGATASGGRTTGGCCCGCACCGARTTGGTCATCTCGCCGCCGGCCGCGAAGCCGTCATAGCCCGGAGGCGCGCCGATCAGCTTGGTGACGTCGTTCTTCTCCATGAACTCGCCCATGTCGTAGCGGTTCAACGCCTTGTCGGTGTCGAACAGCGCTTCCGCCAGCCCCTTGGCGACCTCGGTCTTGCCGACGCCGCTGGCGCCGCAGAACAGRAACGGCAGCGGCCGGTCGGTGCGCCGTCCGCGCCGCCAGACCTTGATCGCGCGRTCGACGTGATCGAGCACGTCGTCCTGGCCGAACACCCGCCGYTTCAGTGMKCCGTGCAGGTTGAGCAGCTTGACGGCGTCGTTCTGCTTGAGCTTGGAGGCRTCGATGCCGGAGATCAGCGAGAACTCGTCGATCACCATGTCGGCGGTGAACAGCAGGCGGTCGTTGATCTCCCTGGTGACGGCCTTGTACTTCACCCGGTTYTCGTCGACRGCCGCCTGGGTCCGCGCGATCTCGCCGCGCAGCTGGAGAATCTCSGGCGTSGCATAGCCGGACGCCCTGGCGATCAGGTCGAAGTCGGCATCGCCSGCGGAGGCCTTGCCGGCRGGYTCRTCGAGGTGCCGYTTCTTCTCCTCGTCCTCGAGGGTGCGCAGYTGSGYYTCCATATGCGCGATYGACTTCTCGCCCTCGCGYTGYGCCGCGTAGTARCCCTTGATCCTGGYCTGGTATKCGGCGAACTCGGCCTTGTGGCGCGCGATCGCGGCGCGCACGGCGGCGGCCTTCKSCTCGCTTCCGGCGGSGGCKCCGCYGGCGGTGAGACGCGCCAGCTCCGCYTCCAGCTSCGCGAGCARCGGCGGCGTCGAATGCGCCCGCAGCAGATAGCGCGCCATGCCGCGATCGAGCAGGGTGCGGGTGCGYGCGGGCTGCGCCGCGGTSAGCCCGGTGTCGAGCGARCGATACTTGCTCGTCATGTCGATGGCGGCCTTGACCGCCGSCGGATCGATCCGGACCTCGTAACTCTCCTCGAGATCKYYMGCGCCGTGCAGCGCGATCTCCTCGAGCTCGGCGCCGGCCGGCTCGGTCAGRTCCATCAGCGTGAARTGATCGCGGAAATCGGAATGGCACTTGAGCACCTGGGTCAGGTCGGCCTCGCGCACCTCGAGGAAGACCTGCGTCTTCTTCGCCTTCACCATCGCCGTCAACGCGTTGACGATGTGCATCAGCCCGCTGTTGCGCAGCGCGTCGATCAGATCGAGCGTATCCTCGACGATCAGGACGCTGTCGGGGGTGCGGTTCAGGATCGCGAAGATCGCCTTGAACTGCTTGACGATGGCGTCGTTGTCGCCGAGGCCGAACAGGCCGTCGGTGTCGAGCCAGAACAGCCGCTTGTTGACGATGTCGAACGGCGCATCGGCGTCGGCCTTGCGGGCTTGCAGCGCCAGCGCCAGCGTGGTGATGCCGACGCCGCTCGGACCGGAGACGATCACGCTGTTGGCTTCCATCCGCGTCAGGATGGTGCACAATTCCTCGAATTTCTCGGCACGGCCAACCAGCTTGAAGTTCTTCCGGTTGGCGAGCATGTCGCTGCCGGTGATCAGAAAATTGTCGGCCATGGGGATGTCCATCGGTCAGGCTGCATGCGGGAACGCCCGGACCGGCGGTGCCGGTCCGGGAAACAAGCTCAGATCTGCCCGAACGTGATCTCCTTGTCGTCGACCGGCTTCGGCGCCGCGGCAGCGGCCGCCGCGCCGGCTTCCTTGGCATCCATGCCGATGCTCTCCTGCAATCGCGCGCGCACCGTGGCGGTGACGTCGCTGAGCTCGCCGAGCCGGCTCTGGATGTTGGAGAGCCCGTCTTCGCGCAGCTTGTTGGCGGCTTGCAGCGATTCGGCGATGTTCGACATCGACTCGACCTTCTCCATGATCCGCTTGGAGGCCTCGTCGACCTGCAGCGCCTGACGGATCACCTCCTTGTTGGCGACGTCGTCGGTCACCGCATTCATCGCCCGCATCGAATCCCGCACGCTCTCGGAGGCTTCGTTGAGCGCAGAGTTGTTGAGCGCCTGGATCGTGGTGTTCAGGCTGGTGGCGACGCTGGCGATACCGTCGCTGGAGAGCTCGCGCAAATTGACGTTCTGCTTGCCGAGGGCGTCGTGGAAGGTGTTGGCGTCGACGGCGTCCTTTTCGAGATCGGCTACCGTCTTCTTGGTGCCGCGCCCGCTATCCAGCAGCGCCGTGACATGGCGTTCGAAATCGTTCTTCTTGCGCTCGCGCTCGAGGCGGCCAAGCGTATCCTCGCCCTCCTTCGGAGTCGACAGCGCCTGCACCTTCTCCTTGTTTGCCGTAGAGGCGAGGTCGATGCCCTTGTCGAGGATCGCGACCACCGTGATCATCTGCGAGTTGATCTTGACCAGCTTGTCGGCCTGGCCCTCGATTCCGCCGAGCTCGTCGCGCAGCTCCGAGACCGTGACCTGCGACTTGTCGATGTAGTCGAGCGCGGCCTTGATGATGCCCTCGACGCGCTTGACGTGCTCGGGGCCGGAGATGTCGAGCATCTTGCGGACCTGGTCCTTCTCGGCCTTGAACTTGCCCTGCTTGGCGTCGTGCTCGGCCTTCTCCGTGATGATCGCCTGCGCCTTGTCGCGACAGGTCTTCAGCGCCTCGATCTGCTTGGCGATCAGGAGCTCCTTGGCGGCGATTTCGGCCTGCGCGGATTTCTTGATGCCGCCGAACAGGCCGGTCTGCGTCTTCAGCTTGGCGATGTCGCGCTCGAGCATGTCCTTGTCGGAGGTCGCCTGCCGCGCCTGGGATTCGACCTCCGAGGTCCGGCGGTCCCAATCGGCCTCGCGCTTGCGATCGTCCTCGATCTCCGCGAAGGTATCCAGCACGACATTGTCGCCGGCGGTGCGCAGCGTGTAGAGCGCATCGAGATTGTCGACCAGCGGGTGGATCATCTCGCGGAAGTCCAGCACGCCCTTGTTCATGTCGGCAAAGGTCTGCTTCATCTTGGCGAAGACGGTCGTCGACGACAGCTCGATCAGCTTGCGCTGCATCAGCGTGCGCTGCTGCGCCAGATATTCCTTGTAGGCCTCGAGCTGCTTGACCGACGCCTTGCAGTCCTCGGCAAGATCCGGCGAGAGCAGCGCGCCGATCTGGCGGCTGCGTTCCTCGGGCGTGACTTCGGGATTGAAGACGATCTTGGCCACGGGATTGGCGGTGATGTCGACGGGCGCGGCCTGCGCCGCCTGCTTCGGCGCCATCCGCGCCTTGATGGCCTCGTTGACGGCGGTCGATTCCGCGAGTTTCGGGGATGCAGAGGTGGACATTGCAGTCGTCTCCAGGTGGGGCGACTCCGAAACGGAGCCGCATGTGCAGCGCAGACGTTCAGGCCGCGTTGCGGGAAATCGTCGTTGGGCAACTCACATGAAAATTCCGGCCGGCGCGGAAGCTAGATGCGACTCCTCGGTCGCACAACCGTAGGGAGGTGCAATTAGCCCGTTTAACCAAACGAAGTCGCAACAGTGTGTACGCATCGTTTTATGATTGCTGAGAGTTTCAGCCCGGCAGGAAGCTCATTGTTGATGGCTGTTTTGTCGCTTCATGCCCGGTCTGGTTCGATTGAATCGTGATGGGCCTGTTCTGGATCGATGCGGAGGGAGCTTGGCATCGGATGCTGAGGACATGCGCCCTCTGGTTGACGCGCGCAAGGCGCACACGGCGATTTGAACGCGCGGCGGTCACTCGGCCCGGAATCGATCGGATTTCAGGCTCTAAATATCTGAATCCATTTTCGAAATGCGCCCCGGCCTGTTGCGCAGGCAGGAACTCGGGTCGAATGTAACTTTATTCAGCCGCGGGCAATGAAGTTGCCAAGAATGGTGACGGCTCAAAGACTCTTCTGCTTCGGCTGCATCCGGGATGCCTCGCGCTCGATGCGGGCGGCGACCTGCGTCGCCTTGTCGGCTGCGACGGGCGGGGAAAACACGAAGCCCTGCACCTGGTCGCAATCGAGCCCGCCGAGCACGTCCACTTCTGCCGGCAATTCGGCGCCCTCCGCCACCACGGTCATGCCGAGCCCGTGCGACAGCGCGATGATGCCGCCAAGCAGCTTGCGCTTCTCCGGCGCGGTGGAGATGCCATCCACGAAGGCCCGGTCCACCTTGAGGCAATCGAACGGCAGGCGCGTCAGATAGCCGAGCGAGGAATAGCCCGAGCCGAAATCGTCCAGCGCGAGCCGGACGCCGAGATCGGAGAGCGCGGTCAGCGTGCGGCTGATCCGCTGCTCGGTGTGATCCACGAACAGGTTTTCGGTCAGCTCCAGGCAGAGCAGCTTGGCGGGAAAGCCGGTCTCCGCCAGCACGGCCGAGACCGCGGTCTCGAAATCCACGTTCCAGATCTGCGCCGGAGAGACGTTGACCGAGACGGCGCGCGGCGGCAATCCGGCATCCAGCCAGATGCGGCCCTGCCGGCAGGCCTCACGCAGCACCCACAGGCCGAGGTCGACGATCAGCCCGGAGCTTTCGGCGATCGGGATGAACTCCGCCGGCGAGATCGGCCCGCGCTCGGGATGAGTCCAGCGCAGCAGCGCCTCGAAGCCGGTGACGCGACCGGTCCTCAGGTCGAGCTGCGGCTGGTAATGGGCCTCGAGCGTGCCAGCCTCCACGGCGTGGCGCAGATGCCGGCCGAGATCGAGCCGTTGATCGACCGCCTGGGCATAGACCGGCTCGAACAGTTGCGCCCGGCCGCGTCCGGCCTCCTTGGCCATGTAGAGCGCGAGGTCGGCGTTGCGCGCGGCCGTCTCCGCCGTCGCGCCATGCTCCGGCAGGCGGGCGATGCCGATGGTGGCGCCGACACAAGCCTCGCCCTCGGTGAGATCGACGGGGACCGACAGCTTGACGATCAGCCGGTTGGCGAGTTCGGTCAGCGCGACGTCGGACATGCCGTATCCCTCCGCCAGCACGGCGAATTCGTCGCCGCCGAGCCGGGCGATGAAGGCGCGCGGCCCCAATTCCTGGCGCAGCGCGGCCGCCACTTGGACCAGCAATTTGTCGCCGGCGGCATGGCCGAGGGAATCATTGACCTCCTTGAAGCGATCGAGGTCGATCAGCAGCAGCGCGCCGCGGCGGTCTTGCTGGGCGCAACCTTCGATCAGGGTTGCGAGCTGGCGCGTGAACAGCGCGCGATTGGCAAGCCCGGTCAAAGGATCGGTGTAGGCGAGCTGCTCGAGCTGGCGCTCGGCCTCCTTGCGCTCGGTGACGTCCTGCACSGTGCCGATGATGCCGATGACCTTGTCGTGGGCGACCTCCGCCTTGCAGATCACRGCCAGATCGCGGGSAGTGCCGTCCGCRTGCACGATGCGCARATCGGTGGCTTCRGTCGYACGGGTGCGGAGRACSCGCTTTTGCACGTCGCGGAAGCGGTCGGCGTCGSCRCCSAGGAAACGGGGCCTGATSGTCTCRTCGGTCGGCTCGAACGTGTCGGGATCGAAGCCGAGCAGCTGGTAGAGTTCGGACGCCCAGGTCGTGCGCCCGGTGTCGAGCCGRTAGCTCCAGGTGCCGATCTTGCCGAGCCGGTGCGCTTCCTCCAGCGCCCGCGTGCGCTGGTCGAGCAGCGCCTTGGCCGCCCTGAGCTGGGTGATRTCGCTGGCSGTGCCGCGATAGCCGAGAAAGCTGCCATCGTCGGCGTAGATCGGCTTGCCGCTGGTGCAGATGCTGACGCGCGACCCGTCCTTGCCGATCAACGTATAGATGAAGTCGCGAAAAGGGCGATGGGCCTCCATGTCGGCCCGGTGCTGCGCCATGCCCTCCGCGTCTTCGGGCGCATAGGCCAGCTCCCAGCGCGCTTTCCCGCCGGAGGCCACGGTCTGGAACGCGGCATTGCCGGGAAGCGATCTGGGATAGGGCAGCAGCCGATGGTCGGGGGCGCTCTCCCAGCACCAGTCCGAGGCGGTGGAGACAAAATCGGCCAGCCGTTGCTCGCTCTCGGCCAGGCGTCGCAGCGCGGAGGTCTCCTCCGTGACGTCGCGGACGATGCCGGAGACGCGCCGGACCTGACCGCGGGCGTCGAATTCCGGCTCGCCATGGACCACGCAGTCGAGCACGCTGCCATCGGACTTGCGGAGCCTGGTTTGCACGGCGTAGGGCTGCCCGTCCGCCCAGCAGGCGGCGTAATGCGTTTCCAGGACTTTCCGGCTTTCAGGCAAATAACGCCCGCGCACCGTGGCGATCGGGATGAAGCCGTCGACTGTCTCGAACTCGTAGAAGGCGGCGAATTCGGGCGATATCCAGACATCGGTCGCGGCCGCACTGTGTGATTCCCAATAGCCCATGCGGGCCATCCTGATGGCACACCGCAGCGACCGTTCCTCATTCCAGCGGCGACGCGCTACCCGTGTGGGGGCCTGCCCTTGCGGCAATCTACGAGCGGCCATCGGTCCCCAGCCAAAAATGAGCCAACGTACAAATTATACGGCAAATTCGATAGCATATCGCGCGGCAACCTTGGAGCGACCCAGGTCACAGTCCGGGGTTCTTCCGCAGATTTGGTATAGTATCGGTGAATCCCGCAACGGGTGGCGGGTCTACGGAGGAACTCGGTCGCGGCGTCGGCCCGTTCGTGGCCCGCAGGGTTACTTGTTGCAGCGGCGGATGAACGTCACGTTCCTGGCGTACAGGTATGTGTAAGGATCCACCTGATCGAGCGCATGGTGCTTCAGAACCCAGTCGCGCACCGCGGGCGCATAAGACGACATCATCAGCTGAGTCTCACCGGGGTTGATGCTGCGGTCACCGTGATGCGCGGCGTGAAACATGAAGTAGCCGTTCGGGGTAATGCAGATCTTGTTGAGGGGGACGGTTCCGAGCACCGTCGTACAGGACGATTTGCAGCGACCATCGATCACCACGCGATCATACTCCGCATTGACCCGCGTGTAGGTGTAGATGTGCGCAGCGGTGTTGCCGCCGGGATCGTGAAGATAGTAGATCTTTTCCGCGCAGGCGGGACGCGCCATTGCCAGCGTGACGATGCTGAAGCAGATCATGGCCAGTAACCGGTACATATCATCGCCCTCTCATCTGTCGAAATCGTGCAAGCGTTCGCAAGCCTCACGGACTGGTCTTCTCGACCTCAACGCGCCGCTGTATCGCGTCATGCGCCTCACTCCACGCTCCGCTTCCAATACCCAGTCCCGAGCTTGCCGGTGATCACGGCGGTCGCGTCATGGACTTCGTAGGAGCCGGCGTCGCTGTAATTGCGCAATCCCCTCAGCGCGTGCAGGGTCCAGCGGCCGTTGGCGAAGGTGACCGTGCCTTCATGCGATCGCGCCGAGCGGAACGGCTCGGCGTGGAATCTGTAGGTGCCGTCGGCCAGGATCTGCCAGATCCAGCGCGACTGGCCGCGGCCGCTCGCCACCATGATCTCCCAGGTGCCGACCAGCGCGGGATCGATGGCGCCGGCCGGGGGTGCGGGCGGCGGCAATACAGGAGCCGCCGCCGGTGCGGCGTTCGCTTGCGTCGTGGCGGTTGCGCCGACCGCCGGCTCTCCAGCCAGATAGATCGCCTTGCGCGACAGCGAGCCGTAGACGAACGGCTGCTGCTCGTTGCGTGTCGCCTCCATCACGTCGTCGCGGACGTTGCGGAACATGAAGGTGACCTCGACGCCTGGCGCCTCGATGTTGTGCAACAGCGCCGCGGCGAACGGGCTGTTGCGGCCGTCGCCGTCGAGCGCGGTGGTGCCGTCGCGCGCGGCATAGGCCACCAGCACGTTGCCGACCGGCTCGATCCGGCCGAGCCCGTTGCTGGGGGCGGCGCGCATGGCCAGCGAACGGTTCATCTTCGCGGCGAACGGATTGTTGCGGCAGGCATCGAGGATGACGAGGCCGAGACTCGTGGTGCTGGAGACTTGCAGCATGACGCTTTGCAGGTTGATGGCCTCGTTGGCGGCATCGGTATCCCGTTTCAGCTCGGCATCGACCGGGATCAGCCAGTTGTCGCCATTGATCTCCATGCCGTGGCCGGCGAAGTACACCGCCGCCATGTCAGCGCCCGCGGCCTCGCGGCCGAATGCGATCAGCCCGCGCCGCATGTCGTCGAAGCCGCCGTTCCGGATCAGGCTGACGGCGAAGCCAAGACGTTGCAGCGCGGCGGCGACATCGCCGGCGTCGTTCGGCGGATTGGTCAGCGCCGGCACGCTCCTGTAGGCGCCGTTGCCGATCACCAGCGCCACCCGCTTGCCGTCGGCCGCCGCCGTCGCCGGGGCAAAGCTCGTGAGCGCTGCGGCGATGGCCAGTCCCGAGACGAAGGCGCGGCGGTTCATGCTGGACCCGATCCGACGTGACGGGGACACGCTACCTCAGCGGCCGCCGGCAGGCCATCGGAATGGCTTGCGCGGTCGCGTCTTGTCGTCGTTGTTGTCGGCGTGGTCTAATCCTGTGAGCGGCGGGCCGCGAACCGAAGAAAAATCGCCCGCGATGTCTGGTGGGGAAACAATGAGAAAAATCGTCATGGTCGCGGCTGCGGCCGCCACAAGCCTTGCCTTCAACATCGCTCGCGCCGCGCCGCCGCTCCCGGAAGCCGCCGCGCACCAGGTCGGCTTCTCGGACCAGGGGCTGGCGCGGCTCGACGACTTCTTTGCCCGCGAGATCGCGGCCAAGCGGGTCCCCGGCGCCGTGGTGGCGATCGCCCGCGACGGCAGGCTGGTGCATTACAAGGCCTATGGCCAGCTCGATCCGGTCAAGGGCACGCCGATGCCGATCGATGCGGTCTTCGCGCTCGCCTCGATGACCAAGCCGATGGCGGCGGTCGCCGGTCTCACGCTGATGGAGCAGGGCAAGTTGCCGTTGCAGGCGCCGGTCGCCGAATATTATCCGGCGTTCGCCGACATGAAGGTCGGCGTGCAGCAGGCCGACGGTTCGCTGACCATGGAGCCGCAGGCGCGCCCGATCTTCATCCACGATCTCTATCGTCACACCTCAGGCCTGATGTATGGCGGCCGGCCCGACAGTTCGAGCGCGCTGGCGCGGCTCTATCCCGACGGCACGGCGCCGGCCATCGAGGGTGATACCCAGGCCTTCATCGATCGCATCACCCAGTTGCCCCTGGTGCATCAGCCCGGCACCGAGTTCGAATATGGCTTCTCGATCGACGTGCTCGGCGCCGTGGTCGAGAAGGTGTCCGGCCAGCGGCTCGGCGACTATCTCAAGGCCAATGTCTGGACGCCGCTCGGCATGACGGACGCGACCTTCCATCCGACCGATGCCCAGCGCCCGCGGCTGGCGCGCCCGTTCGCCAGCGACCCGCTCACCGGCAAGCCGCAATCGATCAAGCTGCTGGATACACCGACCAGGTTCGACTGCGGCGGCGCCTGCTCGTTCGCCACCGTCGGCGACTATCTCCGCTTCGGCCAGATGCTGCTCAACGGCGGCGAGCTCGACGGCAAGCGTATCCTCGGTCCCAAGACCGTGCATCACATGACGTCGAACCATCTCGGGCCCGAGATCAAGAACAACGTCGCCGCGGTCGAGCCGCATCGCGCCGGCTTCGGCTTCGGGCTGGCGGTCGCAGTGCGGACCAGCGAAGGCCTGTCGTCGGTGCCGGGCAATCCCGGCGAGTTCACCTGGAACGGCGCCTATGGCACGCAGTTCTTCTGCGATCCGAAGGAGCGCCTCGTCGTGGTGGTGGGAACCGCGGCACCGGGCGAGCTGCGCAAATATTATCGCGAGAACGTACAGGACATCGTCTACGGCGCGATGGTGAAGTAACGCCGCGTCGCATGGGCTGTCGGGACGACGGGGTTCCCGACAGCCAGCCGTGCACCCAACCGAAAATGCATTTCATCCAAAATCGATCGATCCAGCGAAACGTCTGACGCGCGATCGTGCGTTCATGCCGAACATGCGCGCAGAGCGAGCGCCGTCGCAGAGAAACGGATTCTCTGGCAAGCGTTCGTTGCTGCATCGCCGCCGACCTCTCGACACATGCGCGCTCCATCGCCGGCGATATTTCGGCTGCGCAGCAGCAATCGACGCGTTTCGCGCCAACAAGAGAATACCGCTATTCCAGATCCGGCCAAAAAGAGTTTGGCTTGGACTCGCTCGCCCGCATTTTCTCTGAGACTATTGATTGCTCGCCGATAGCGCTTGCGAGGGGAATGCGGATGACTTGCACGGACCTCCTGGATATCTCTCGAAGCCGCGTTGCGCCTCGCGCGCGATGTTGCGCCGGCTGCTGTTGACGCATCGGCGGCGTCCCGCGGATCAGCAGGGCTGACCGCCCCCACTCTCGAATAATCCCGAACAGACGACGGCAACAGAGCCGCGTCCGGACTCGCTGACATCGCGCAGCGTGAACGCATCGTGCTGCCTGCTTCCCGTCACGCCTTTCGTCGCCTGCCAACCGATTCACCCTTGAGGACACGAGGACATCCAGATGACCACCAGCCATGATCCGATCAAGTTCGCCTATTGGGTGCCCAACGTCTCCGGCGGATTGGTCATCAGCAAGATCGAGCAGCGAACCGGTTGGGACATCGACTACAACCGCCGCCTGGCGCAGATCGCGGAGGCGGCCGGCTTCGACTACGCGCTGAGCCAGATCCGCTTCACCGCCGGCTACGGCGCCGAATTCCAGCATGAGCCGGTCGCCTTCAGTCACGCATTGCTGGCTGCGACGACGAAACTGAAGGTGATCGCGGCATTGTTGCCCGGACCGTGGAATCCGGCGGTGGCGGCCAAGCAGATCGCCACCATCAGCCAGCTCACCGAAGGCCGCGTTGCCGTCAACATCGTCAGCGGCTGGTTCCGCGGCGAGTTCACCGCGATCGGCGAGCCCTGGCTGGATCACGACGAACGCTATCGCCGCTCGGAGGAATTCATCCGCGCGCTGCGCGGAATCTGGACCCAGGACAATTTCACCTTCCGCGGCGATTTCTACCGCTTCTCGGATTACACGCTGAAGCCGAAGCCGGCCCAGCCGCTGCCGGAGGTCTTCCAGGGCGGCAGCTCGCGCGCCGCGCGCGACATGGCCTCGCGCGTGTCGGATTGGTACTTCACCAACGGCAATTCGGTCGCGGAGATCAAGAAGCAGGTCGACGACATCAGGGCCAAGGCGCGCGCCAACAACCATTCGGTCAAGATCGGCGTCAATGCGTTCGCGATCGCGCGCGACAGCGAGGCCGAGGCGCGCGCCGTGCTCGACGAGATCATCGTCAAGGCCGATCCGGAGGCGGTCCATGCTTTCGGGCACGAGGTGAAGAACGCCGGCAAGGCCTCGCCGGAAGGCCAGGGCAATTGGGCGCAATCGAGCTTCGAGGATCTCGTCCAGTACAATGACGGCTTCAAGACCAATTTGATCGGCACGCCGGAGCAGATCGCCGAGCGCATCGTCGCGCTGAAGGAGGTCGGCGTCGATCTCGTGCTGCTCGGCTTCCTGCACTTCCAGGAAGAGGTCGAATATTTCGGCCGCCGCGTCATCCCGCTGGTGCGTGCGCTGGAGGTGAAGACCGCCGCGCATGCCGAAGCCGCCGAGTGACGGGGAGCCCAGCAACGTGACGGCGATGATGACGAATGCCGGCATCCTTGCGCTCGAGGCCGCTCCGGCGGAGGCCGCGGCGCGCGCGCTGGCGATCGCCGGTGCAGGCGATCGGGTGCGCGCGAAGGCCACGGATCGCGCGGACCGGCCGGTGCTGGCGCTCGCCGATATCGCGCTGACATTCGGTGGCGTCGCGGCGCTGCGCGGCGTCGATCTCGAGGTCGCGCCGAGGGAAATCCGCGCCGTGATCGGCCCCAATGGCGCCGGCAAGAGCTCGCTGCTCAACGTCATCAGCGGGCTCTACCGACCCGATCGCGGCCGGGTCTGGTTCGGCGCGCATGGGTTCGCGCAGGTACCGACGGCGGATCTCGCCGCGCACGGCGTCGCGCGCACCTTCCAGAACCTCGCGATCTTCAAGGGCCTGTCGGTGTTCGACAACGTGCTGATGGGGCTGGCACATCGCGTTCGCACCGGCTTCCTGCGCCAGATCATCGGTTCGCCGCTGGCGCGCCGGATCGAAGCGGAGAACCGCGCCGCTGCCGAGGACGTCATCGGCTTCCTGCATCTTGCCGAGGTCCGCGACCGCGCCGCGGGAACGTTGCCGTACGGCGTGCAGAAGCGGGTCGAGCTGGCGCGGGCGCTGGTGGCGCGGCCGCGGCTTTTGCTGCTGGACGAGCCGTTCGCGGGCGTCACGGCGGGCGAGAAGCGCGAACTGTCCGAGCATGTGCGCAATGCGCGCGACAGCTATGGCGCCAGCATCGTGCTGATCGAGCACGACATCGGCGTGGTGATGGGATTGTCCGATCGCATCGCGGTGCTCGACGACGGCCGMAAGATCGCCGACGGCACGCCCGGCGAGGTGCGRTCCGAYCAGGCCGTGATCGACGCCTATCTCGGCGTCGCGCATGACGACGTGACGGAGCTCGCGGTCTGATGTTCGACTATCAGTTCTTCATCGAGGTCCTGGTCGGCGGCCTGCTGTCGGGGGTGATGTACTCGCTGGTCGCGATCGGCTTCGTGCTGATCTACAAAACCTCGGGCGTGCTCAACTTCGCGCAGGGCGCGATGCTGCTGTTCGCGGCGCTGACCTTCGTCAGCCTGGTCGAGCGCGGCATCGCGTTCCCGCTCGCGCTATTGATCACGCTCGTGGTCATGGTCGCGCTCGGGGTGGCCGTCGAGCGCACGGTGCTGCGGCCGCTGGTCAACCAGCCACCGATCACGTTGTTCATGGCGACGCTCGGCCTGTCCTATGTGATCGAGGGCGCGGCGCAGCTGTTGTGGGGCACCCAGGTCCATGGCCTCGACATCGGCATCAGCGACGTGCCGCTCGACATCGCCGGTGTCTTCATCAGCCGGTTCGACCTGTTCGCGGCGGCGGTCGCGGGCAGTCTGGTGGCGCTGTTCGCACTGTTCTTCCGCTACACCCGGACCGGGCTCTCGTTCCGCGCCGTCGCCGACGATCCGTTCGCGGCGCTGGCCGTCGGGCTGCGGCTGCCGCGGGTCTGGGCCAGCGTGTGGACGGCCTCCGGCATCGTCGCGCTGGTCGCCGGGCTGTTGTGGGGCGCACGGCTCGGCGTGCAGTTCTCGCTCTCGCTCGTGGTGCTGAAGGCGCTTCCGGTGCTGGTGCTCGGCGGCTTCGATTCGATCGCGGGCGCGATCATCGGCGGCCTTCTGATCGGCGCGATCGAGAAACTCGCGGAGGTCTATGTCGGGCCGCTGTTCGGCGGCGGCATCGAGGCCTGGGCCGCCTATGTCGTGGCGCTGGTGCTGCTGCTGGTGCGGCCGTCGGGCCTGTTCGGGCAGAAGCTGGTGGAGAGAGTCTAGGCGATGTCCGCAGCAGCATCGACACGCGCCGTGTCTGGCCTCGCGACATTCGCGGGGATCGCCGCCGCCGTGGTTGCCTTTGGCGCGATCCCGTTTTTCGGCTCGGACTATCTGATGGACGCGGTGCTGACGCCGTTCCTGGCGCTTGCGCTCGCCGCGGTCGGCCTCAATCTGCTCACCGGCTATGCCGGGCAGGTGTCGCTTGGCTCCGCCGCGTTCCTCGCGGTCGGCGCCTACGCTGCCTACAATCTCCACCTCCGGCTGCCGCAACTGCCGCTGCTGGTCGATCTGGTGCTGGCCGGCCTGGTCGCGGCCGCGATCGGCATCCTGTTCGGGCTACCGAGCCTGCGGTTGCGCGGCTTCTACCTCGCGGTCTCGACGCTCGCGGCGCAATTCTTCGTACAGTGGGCGCTGACCAAGTTCGGCTGGTTCTCCAACGACAATCCGTCCGGCGTGATCGATGCACCCGCGCTGCGTGTCGCCGGCATCTCGTTCACGACGCCAGCGGGACGCTATCTGTTCTCCCTGATCGTCGTGACGACAGCGACTTTCCTGGCCTGGCGGCTGCTGCGCGCGCAGAGCGGCCGCAACTTCATCGCGGTGCGCGATCATGAGATCGCCGCCAAGGTGATCGGTGTGCCGCTGCTGCGCACCAAGCTGCTTGCGTTCGGCGTCTCGTCGTTCCTGATCGGCATCGCCGGCGTGCTGTGGGCATTCGCCTATCTGCGCACGGTCGAGCCAGCCGGCTTCAATCTCGATCGCTCGTTCCAGATCCTGTTCATCATCATCATCGGCGGGCTCGCCTCGCTGCGCGGCGCGTTTCTCGGCGCCGCCTTCATCGTGGTGTTCCCGCTGCTGCTGTCGCGCGCCGGCGCGGCGCTGCTCGGCGGGGTGTTCGATTCGGGCGTGCTCGAGATGAGCCAGCGCATCGTGATCGGCGCGCTGATCATCGCCTTCCTGATCGCCGAGCCGCGCGGGCTGATCGCGCTGTGGGACCGGCTGTGGGCGGCAATCGTCAAACGCGGCGCGGCGGCGACGTGAGATTTCCTTGAAAACGGAGAGGCTGAAGATGATACGATCGCGAGTTCTGAAATTCGTTCTGGCCGCCGCGGCGGTGGTCTCGCTCGGCGGGGCACCGGCACGCGCCGACGAGCAGTTCTTTCCCCTGCAAAGCTACCGGGTCGGGCCCTATGCGGCCGGCGGCACCGGCTTCTTCGGCGGCTTCATCGACTATCTCAATTTGATCAACATCCGCGATGGCGGCGTCAACGGCGTCAAGCTGACCTGGGACGAGGGTGAGACCCAGTACGAGGTCGAGCGCGGCGTCGAGGTCTATGAACGGCTGAAGGGCCGGCCCGGCGTCGCCGCCTGGAATCCGCTGTCGGTCGGCATCGCCTAYGCSATGATCGACCGCATCACCAAGGACAAGGTGCCGCTCATCACCATCAATCACGGCCGCACCGATTCGACCGACGGCCGGGTGTTCCCCTACGTCTTCCCGCTGCTGCTCAATCCCTACAGCGAGACCTCCGGCATCGTGAATTATATCGCGGGCCGCGAGGGCGGCATCGACAAGCTGAAGGGCAAGAAACTCGTCGTGCTCTATCACGGCTCGCCCTACGGCAAGGAGACCATCCCGATCTACAAGCTCTTGGCCGACAAGTATCAGTTCAGCCTGGAGCAGATCGAGGTGCCGCATCCCGGCAACGAGCAGCAATCGCAATGGCTGTCGATCCGGCGCGCCAAGCCTGACTACGTGGTGCTGCGCGGCTGGGGCGTGATGAATCCGGTGGCGTTGAAGACCGCGCAGAAGGTCGGGTTTCCGGCCGACCACATCATCGGCAACGTCTGGTCCAACTCCGAGGAAGACGTGATCCCGGCCGGCGACGCCGCCAAGGGCTATATCGCAATCACCACGCAGGCCTCGGGCGAGCAGTATCCGGTGCTGCAAGAGGTGATCAAGACCGTCTACGGCGCCGGCAAGGGCAATCTCGACGACAAGAAGCGGATCGGCAGCGTCTACCACAACCTCGGCATCGTGAACGGCATCCTCAATGTCGAGGCGATCCGGATCGCGCAGGCGAAGTTCGGCAAGCGCACCTTGACCGGCGACGAAGTGCGTTGGGGCTTCGAGCATCTGCAACTCGATCCGGCGCGGGTCGAAGCGCTCGGCGCCAAGGATCTGTTCCATTCGATCAACGTCACCTGGGACAATCACGAAGGCGACGGCCGCGTCACCTTCCAGCAATGGGATGGCAGCAGATGGAAGGTGGTCTCCGGCTGGATCGCACCGGACTGGGCCTTCCTGCGCCCGATCATCGAGAAGTCCGCGGCCGCCTACGCCAAGGAGCACGGCATCAAGGTTCGCACCTCGGGTGACGACCCGGTCAGCAACTGAGGTGTCGAGAGATCGCGGGAGCCGTCCGGCTCCCGCGTCCCCAACGGGATGGATCACGCGATGAGCGACGTTCTGCTTTCGGTCGAAGGCCTTGCCGCGACCTACAACCACGCGATCGCCGCGGTCAGCGACGTCTCGCTCGCGGTGCGGCGGGGCGAGATCGTCGCCGTGCTCGGTGCCAACGGCGCCGGCAAGTCGACCACGTTGCAGGCGGTCTCGGCGTTGCTGTCCGCCCGCCGCGGCCAGGTCACCGCCGGCCGCATCGCGTTCGATGGCCGTGACATCGCCGGCGCGCCGGCGGCGGAGCTGGTGCGCGCCGGCCTGGTGCCGGTGCTCGAGGGACGGCACTGCTTTGCCTCGTTGACGGTGGAGGAGAATCTGATCACCGGCGCGATGGGGCGCGATGCGCGGCGGGCCGAGATCGCCGTGGACCTCGACCGCATCTACGCATTGTTTCCGCGCCTCAAGCAGCATCGCCGCTCGCTGGCCGGCCTGACCTCGGGCGGCGAGCAACAGATGACGGCGATCGGCCGCGCCTTGATGTCGCGCCCGCGGCTCTTGGTGCTCGACGAGCCCTCGATGGGTCTCGCGCCGCTGGTGGTCGAGGCAATCTTTCGCGCGCTCAAGCAGCTCAACAGCGAGCAAGGATTGTCGATCCTGGTCGCGGAGCAGAATTCGACGGTGGCGCTGCGCTTCTCCGACCACGCCGTCGTGCTCGAGAACGGGCGCAGCGTGCTGTCGGGCGCGGCGGCCGAACTGCGGCAGCGCGCGGACATCAAGACACATTATCTCGGCGGGTCGTCGCAGGACGATCTGAGCCGGAGGCAGCCGAGCCAGGCTGTCGTATGATTGCAACCCGGAGAAACTGACCATGGCCAACGACAATCTCGCACGCAAGATCGACGACGACGTTTATGCCAGGCTCGATGCCGCCATCGACACGACGGTGAAGGTCAATGCCGATCGCAACGATCGCGAAAGCCGTTTCCCGCGCGAGAACCTTCGCGCGCTGGCGGAGGCCGGCTGGACCGGTGTGCTCAACGAGCCGCAGTTCGGCGGGCT